>Ga0123356_10002271_pt1 | contig 20720 bp, 16 predicted proteins | sample TergutEmb28metaG_2_FD_92546 | JGI IMG/M metagenome (GOLD analysis project Ga0123356, IMG submission 92546) | Embiratermes neotenicus P3 segment gut microbial communities from Petit-Saut dam, French Guiana - Emb289 P3 | ecosystem: Host-associated > Arthropoda: Insects > Digestive system > Gut ... | reverse complement strand
CCTTTGACTTGAAATCCCCAGCCTCCGGCCTCCAAAAACTTCCTTGAATTCCGTCCACCATCTCTCAAAATATGTGTCCACTATGTCTTAAGGATGGACAGAGGGCAGAAGAATTGTTTTTTTTAAGCCCGCCGCAGGCGAAAAATAACCCCCCCCCTTTTTTTAGTTGGAGAGGGCCTCTTCCGGACAACCTTGGTTACTCAATGGGCCAGGCAAACGCGGACAGGCATCCTCGGCATCTGGAATACCATCACCGTCGCTGTCTATCCCTTCAATGGCAAGAAGATGGTGCGGCGGCCCATCATGACAGCTGGAACGCTCTAAGCGCTCCATTTCTTCCAAAGCGCTTTGTGCCGCCTGCAGGTGCTCCTTCGAGCGACGCAAGTGCCCACGCTTCTGCTCCGCCTCCGCAAACTCCAAATGTACCTCCGCCCTCGCAAGCTGCACCGGAGAGCACCACCCCAACCCCTGGCGTTTGAATCCTTCCATACGCCGACGCTCCTGCGCAAATTCCTCGGACGACAAAGAAACACAAGCCAACAAAAAAACGCCTAGCCCCCCCAATACATACCTCATGGGGCTTCCTTGGGAACGCTCATGGCCTGACTCCGCGCGGCCAATGCCCACTGCTTGGCCTTCTTGGAATATTCCATGGCTTGCTCATATTGCGAACGGCCGCCTTTCTCTCTCGCTTTCTCCAAATAAAGCTCCGCCTTCGTCCAGGCATAAGGCGAACGCTCCGCTGCCTCTTGCTCCTGGGCTTCGCGCAGCGCCTGCCCGGCCTCCCGTATGTAGAGGGAAGTCTGCAAAGGCGCACACGCCATGCCCATCCCCAAAAACCCAATAACAGCGCCTTGAAAAAAAAGACGCATGCTCAAAAACGCCCCACCAGCGTCATACCCCCACCATCTGTCCCAAAATACGGAGCAACGCTCGCAGAGGGCTCCCCCATTTTGGGAGGCAAGGCAAAATATAAAATGAGCCCCGTCGTTAAAGAGGCTAAACCCGTAGCTCCCATAATAATGGCTATCGTCTGGCTGTCCTGCTTCCTGCCCAAAAAGGCCTTGTGGCGAGAAGCATCCCCAAAATCGGAAATGGGGCCCCCATTATATTCTTGGAGAATTTTGTTCGCATTCGAAGCGGCAACCAGGGCGCATATCTCGGCAACCCCCGCCCCTAAAATCAACCCACTCCCCGCTCCCATAAAAACCCAACTCACAGCACGAGCGGTATTCCCCCGTATCAGCTTGCCCGAAGACGAAGAAGGCACGGGAGACAAAACCCCCTTCTCCGGCTGCCTCTGGGAAAATGGAAGCCTGGGCTCATCCGACGACTCAATCAGCTCCCCTTCCGGACTGACAGGCAAAACACGGTTTTCACCGCGCTCCAGCTTTCCAGAAATAACAAATTCCGCCAACCTCTCCAAAGACGCCTCCCTTCGCCCACTCTCCAATAAAATGCCCCCCTCACGTAGCAGCTTGTCTGTATTCAAATCCCAAAACGCTGCACGTAGGCCTCTCTTCTCCGGACTGGGAAGTATGTCCAGTTTCACCAAACGCTCAGCCCCCAACTCCTTCCCCATCTGCTTGAACGCCAAAACAGCTAGCTCGCCTTCCGCTTGAAGACACAAGGGCTGCTGCCAAACAAGCTCCCATTGGAAGGGAATCTCTAAAAGAGTCGGAGCTTCAAGACTCAACTGCACGGCTATGGGAGTCGAAACTTTGCCCCCTCTCTCCAATACCACCCGGTATGACCCCGGCAACAACTCTCGCTCCAACGGCACTTGCCCCAGCGGCGCTCCGTTGGCAAATACCTGTGCACCCTCCACAGCAGCGCTCAGCCGAAGGCTCGCCTTCTGCTGCTTGCCCAGCGCCTGGCGCAACTGCTCAAAACTCTGAACCACTGTAGGAGGGAAAATGAAATTGTCTAATTGATAGTTGGAGTCTACCTTTAAAATCGCTGCAAAAGCTTCTTCGCTGGCCCGAGTCTTCTTCTGCTTGTTTAAGGCAAAACCCTTGAGAGCCAAAGCCTTTGCAATGAGCTGCCAGGACTCCGAAGAAGGAACGGACTTCTCAAGCTTCTCCAAAACCTTTTGTATGTCTCTAAAAGCAGAAGCATAATTATCCAGCAGTATTTTGGAATGTACCGCCTCCAGTATATGCTGCTCTTCCTGTGTCGGCTGAAGAGACATCTGCTTTCTTTGTTCAAAAAAGGAAGCGAGTTGAATAAGAGTGATATCGCCTTTTTTCTGGGCGATATTTGTGAGCAGCTGAATGTTTTGCAAGAACGTCTCATCTGAACAGTTTCCAGTTCCAACCACCAACGTCTTGGGCAAAGCAAAACCGGTTGCCGCACAGAAAACAATAAAGACACTAAAACACTTCCCCAAGTTCCTCATACTCCTCCCCGATAACCCTCTCTAGTTGCCTCGAAACAACTTCTTGGACCACACGCCTTATTAAAGCACATTATGTTGAACACGGATACCACCATCGGAAACCGCTATATCGTCAAACGCAAACTTGCAGAAGGCGGGATGGCAGAAATTTATCTGTGTACGGCAAAAGGCCTCGAAGGTTTTGAAAAAGACGTTGTCATTAAATGTATTCGAGGCTTCTGGGGCAGCGATGACGTCTTCGTTAAAATGTTTATCGCAGAAGCCCACCTGGCTTCACGGCTTAACCATGCGAATATTGTCCAAATATTCGACTTTGATAAGCATGAAGACAGCTATTATTTGGCCATGGAATATGTCAATGGGCCCTCTTTGCGAGAATTCTTGAGAAAAATCAAAGAGAAAAATACTTTCTTGCCCATTCTCATGGCCAGCGAAATTGCCGCCAACATCGCCCGCGGCCTGCACTATGCGCATAACCTCCATATTGTCCACAGAGACGTCAGCCCCCACAACATCCTCCTCTCCTTTGACGGAGACATTAAACTGGCCGACTTCGGCATCGCCAAAACAGGCTCCCAACTCACTTCGCCGGGCGTCCTCAAAGGCAAGTTCGCTTATATGGCTCCAGAGCAGGCGCGCGGAGAGGCCGTTGACGCCCGTACGGATATTTTTTCCCTCGGCATTGTCCTCTGGGAAGCCCTCACACGCTCACGCTTGTTTGAGTATGACAGCTATATCAACACACTTCAGGCGCTCCAGGAAAACCTCATCGTCCAACCTTCACGCTTCAACCCCGAAGTGCCAGAAGAGTTGGACCGCATCGTCCTCAAAGCACTGAACCGCAATGCCGCAGAGCGCTATCAATCCGCTCAAGAATTTGAACGCGCCTTGGTCAACTTCATCCTCAACCATGCACGCTCCGCCGATGACACCCATTTGAGCCACTTCCTCAAAGCCATCTATGACAACGGCCCAACCCCACAAAAAGAATCTAAAGAAAACTTTACACGCACCTATACGCCTTCGGCCCCTGCCCCTTCCCAAAAATCCGCCCCCAGCCTCCTCTCCTCAAACGAATTCGAGCTTGTTCGTCAGCCACCCCATACGCTCTCCCTGAAACGCCATACGCCTTCACCGGCCCCTCTGCCCAAAACCCCTCCCCTCGCTGCAACTACCGAAGAGTTCGCTTATAAAGCAGAAAAAATCGCCCCTACCCAACAACACAAAGCTTTCTCCCGCAAACGCCTCCTCACCCTCCTCTCTTCCCTCGTCGTTGTTGCCGCTATGGGCAGCTATGGCGTCTTTCGTTGGAAAAATTCCCAGGAGCTTGGCCAAAAAATAACCGAGGCTCCTGTGGCGTCCACAACCCATAGCCCCAGCCCTCCCCCCATCGCCCTGCCACCCCCTCCCCCTGCCAATGACATACCCAACAACCCCCCCCCAGAGGCGCTTCCTCCTTTAGAACCCTCCCCTACCCCCCCTGTAGCTCTGCCTCAAGAACCCCCCAATACCCCCCCTGTAGCTCTGCCTCAAGAACCCCCCAATACCCTCCCTGCCACCAAAACCCCCAAAGAAAAACCCAAAAGGGAAAGCGCCCTCACGCTCTTCGTCTCCCCTTGGGCCAGTGTCATCATTACCAACTTGGACAACAATACCCTCCGGCGCGAAGAGCTGAACGGCACCAAAACCTTTCGCCTGCCCCCCGGAAACTATCAGGTCAAATTCTCACACCCCGCCAGAGAAGAAGTCCGTATCGTCCAAATACAGCAAGGCAAAACCCATAAGCTGTCTTTTCAAGCCATGGCGACGACAACGCCTTAGGCTAGCCCCCCCACTAAACCTATCCCCCCCCTCGGGCGGGTTGGGTTAAACCCTATATCCCCCCCCTCTGCTTTAGGGAAAGGGGGGTATAGGTATAGGTATAGGTATAGGTATAGGCGCTCTAACCACCCCCCCTAGCGCTGACGTAAAATCATCAACATGCGCCGTACGGGCTCCGCCGCCCCCCATAACAACTGGTCCCCGCAGGTAAAGGCCGTTAAATATTCCCCACCCATGTTGAGTTTGCGTAGCCGCCCTATGGGTACCGTCAGCTTGCCGCTGACGGCCGTCGGCGTCAGCTCGCGTATCGTCTCCTCCTTGTGGTTGGGCACCAGCTTCACCCATGCGTTGCCGGCCGCCAACATGCCCTCCACTTCGTCCAACGGCACGTCACGCTTCAGCTTGAGGGTGAGCCCTTGCGAGTGGCAACGCATCGCGCCGACACGCACGCAAATGCCGTCCACCGGTATCGGCGTTTTCTCTATGCCGAGAATTTTGTTGGTCTCCGCCTGGCCCTTCCATTCCTCGCGGCTTTGGCCGTTGTCGAGCTCTTTGTCTATCCACGGAATCAAACTGCCGGCCAATGGCACACCGAAATGCGCCGTCGGCAAAACGCCGCTGCGCAGCGCTTCGGTTATTTTGCAGTCTATGTCGAGTATGGCCGAGGCCGGCTCCGCCAACTCCGCGGCCACAGTCTGGTGCAAAACCCCCATCTGCGCCAACAACTCACGCATGTTTTGTGCGCCGGCGCCTGAAGCGGCTTGGTATGTCATGGAGCTTATCCACTCTATGAGCCCTTGCTTGAATAGCCCGCCTAGGGCCATCAGCATGAGGCTTACGGTACAGTTACCGCCTATGTAGTTTTTAATGCCCTGGCCTAAGGCCGCGTCAATCACCTCACGGTTAACAGGATCCAACACAATGACGGCATCGTCCTTCATACGCAGCGCCGAGGCGGCGTCTATCCAATAGCCCTTCCAGCCGGCCGCACGTAAACGCGGGTAAATGTCATTCGTATAGTCCCCCCCCTGGCAGGTTACCAGCGCCTCCATCTCCGAAAGCGCCGCTATGTCCGCTGCGTCTTTCAAAGGCGGCGCCGCTATGCCAACCTCCGGCGCTGCCCCCCCCACATTCGAGGTGGTGAAAAATACCGGCTCCAATCCGGCAAAGTCCTGCTCTTCCCGCATGCGGTTCAGCAACACCGAGCCCACCATTCCACGCCAGCCTATAAATCCGATTCGTCTCATGGCTTCCTCCCTTGGGTTTCGTCCCTAGCCCCCTTAGCACTTCCCTAGGCTGCCCACCACCCTCCTTGTGGGGGGCCTAGGCTGCCCACCACTTCCGTTGTGGGGGGGTTGGTTGAGCACCGCTATTTGTCGAAGGCCATTGAGGCCACCACCCTCCTTGTGGGGGGTTGGGTGGGCCTTCCGTTTCGCGTGTGCAGCCACTCCTCCACCACCCTCCTTGTGGGGGGTTTGGGTTGTCATCCAACCCGTTAGAGGGGTGTTATGGGGCGTATACACGGGGGGGCTAAATAAAATATAAAATAAAATATTATGGTTAAACCTATATCCCCCCATTTTCCAAGAGGGGCCTAAAATTTTTGACTGGCCAGTCAAAAATACTTGGCAATTAATGACTCGTCGGTTATTAACCCTCACCCTATGGCGCGACCCGCAGACCCCAAAGCCAGAAACTCCCTTCTCCACGCAGCGCGCGAGCGTTTTGTCCAGCATGGACTAAAAGGTGCGCGCATCGAAGACATTACCAAAGCTTGTGGTTTGTCGAAGGGGGCCTTCTATCTGCACTTTGAGTCCAAGGAGGCTTTGTTTGGGGAGGTACTCCAGGAGTTTGGGGAGAGGGTGAGGGAGTTGCTGTCCAAGCACAAGGCGGAGGTTATAGAGTTTTTCAAGACGGAGGGGGTGCCCACCACCGACGAGGTACACCAGCAGGCGCCGCGTTACCTCCGCTATATTGAGTTGAGTGGAAAGTCCAACCTGGCCATTTTGGAGTTGTGCTGGGAATACAAGGACGTCATTCACATTATGGTGAGAGGGGTGCAAAACACCGCTTTTGAGGGGACGGCGTGGTTGATGTTGCAGCAGGCCATGGCGCATTTGGGGCACCAAGCGCGGGTATTCGCCGAAAAGGGGACCATTCGGGGAGAAGTAACGGCCGGGCTTGTGCCCGCCGTATTGGTAGGGACTTATTCCATGTTGTGTTTTCAGATGATTGACATGAAACAAAAGCCGGATTTTGCCGTCTTGGCACATGGCATCAACCGACTTTTATATGAAGGCTGCGCACCCGTAGCCCACCATGTGGCGTCATCCGAATATGAAAAGGTTTTAAAGCCATCGTTGCTCACTTCGACAGAAGATTGTGGTTTGTGGGCGGAGAAAACAAAGAGGAGAAACTCGTGAGAAGCGTTGACAAGAAAGTGGTTTGTGGTGCAGCAGCCTTGGCCTTTGCGTGGCTGCTTGCAGGTTGTAATGAGATAAAGGCGGAGACGAACAAGGCGGCTGTTGCAGCAACGCCGCAGGCCCCTATTTCTGTTGTTGTTCCCCGGAATACCACCTCCTCCCCTTCGGATGTGGTGACGGGCACTTTGACGCCCGTCATGTCCTTGGACTTGGGGTTTGAAGTGGGGGGCAAGCTGAAAACCATCCGCGCTCAAAAGGGGGAGAAGGTGAAGACGGGGCAAATTTTGGGCCAGTTGGATCCGGAAATTGCCGATGCCCAAGTTGCCCAAGCGCAGGCAGGCCTGGCTGCTGCTGAAGCCGCTTCGGGTTTGGCAGAAGAAATGGCCAAGCGGAACACAGAGCTCAAAGCCGACGGCACCATTTCTGAGGTGGAAAATTTGTCTTCGCAGACGACGTCGCGTCAAGCTTCTGCTCAGGTGTTGATGGCCAAGGCACAGTTGTCGCAGGCTTTGGCGGCACGCAAGCGCCACGACTTGCGGGCTCCGTTTGAGGCGACGGTTGTCAACGCGCCCACTCAAATAGGTGGAACCATAGGCCCAGGCATGCCTGTTTTTTCGTTGCAGCAAATTGACACTTTGGTTTTGAAAACCACCGTCTCTGAGGACGTGAGAGACGCGGTGCATGTCGGCACAAAAGTACGTGTGGACTCTGTGGGCTCGAATGCTGCAACGGGTGAGGCTGTCGTCACATTGGTATTGCCTTCGGCGGACCCTGTGACGCGGCGCATTCCTGTGGAAATTTCTGTACCCAACAAGGATGCCCGGTTTTTGGCCAACAGTTTGGCCTCGGTCCGTTTGCCTTTGGGCAAAGCGGTGGAAGCTCAAATCATTCCGGCGACAGCGCTTGCCCGAATTGGCGGCGAGCATGTATTGGCCGTAGAGGAAGGGAAAACCAAAAGGGTGGCCGTCAATGTCGTTGCGACTTTGGGCGACGAACTCACCATCATCGCTTCGGAGCCCATTTCAAAAGTGGTGAACTATCCAAGCCCCGCCATTAAAGACGGCACGCCTGTTTCAGAAAACTGAAGCGCCCTAAAGCCTCCACAGGAATTCTAAAATGACCCTATCAGACTTATCCATCAAACGTCCGGTGTTTACCGTTATGATGAGCATGGCGCTCGTCGTATTGGGTGTGCTTGGACTGACGCGTCTGGGAACCGACTTGTTTCCAGACATTTCTTTTCCTGTCATTACGGTACAAACCATCTACCGCGGAGCGGGCCCTTCTGAGGTTGAGACTCAGGTGATGAAGCCCATTGAAGATGCCATTGCCGGCATTTCAGGTTTGGATTTTGTCCACTCCTATTCGCGTGAAAACGCCGGCATTATTGTCGCGCAATTCTCTTTCAACAAAAACATTGAAGAGGCGGTGCAAGACGTTCGAGACAAAGTGGCGAACATTGCCAACATCCTCCCCAAGGACATGGACCCTCCGCGCGTCAGCCGCGTGGATTTGGGCGCCATTCCCGTCATGACATATGCCCTTTCGTCCAGCCTCAAATCCACAGCACTGCGTGAGGCCGTTAGGGACCAGTTAGAGCCTGTGTTAGCGCAGCTGGAGGGGGTAGCAGAAATTCGGATTACGGGAGGGGACAAGCGTGAAATACGCGTGGATTTAGACTTAGAAAAAGTCAAACAGCTCCACATGTCCCCCATTCAAGTGGCACAGCTTATCGGCGCTGAAAACCTAGACTTGCCCGCAGGACGCCTCTATTTGGGGCCGGAGGAACTCACCGTCCGAAGCCTCGGTCAATTTTCCACCGTCGAGGAAATTCGAAAGCTGCCCATCGCCAAAAGCCAAACCGGTGCGCAGGTGCGCCTTGAAGAAATTGCCGTCGTCACGGATGGGGCAGAAGACAAACGCACTTTTGCCAGACTGGACGGAGAAGACACCATTTTGGTTGACGTGGTGAAACAGGCAGGCAGCAACACGGTTGCCGTCACCAAGTTGGTGAAAAACAAAATGGAGATGATGCCAAGGCTCATCGGCAACGACTTTCGCTCTGTTCTGGTGTTCGACCAATCGCGCAACATAAAAGAGAATACGAATGAGGTTTGGATTGCCCTCTTCTTTGGAGGCGGCATGGCCATTCTGATTATTCTCCTCTTTTTGTTGGACCTTCGCGGCACCATCATTTCAGCTTTGGCTTTGCCCACCTCCGTCATCGGCACCTTCTTTTGCATGTATGCGCTGGGTTATTCCATCAACCAACTGACGCTGTTGTCGCTCTCTTTGGCCATCGGTTTGCTGATTGACGACGCGGTGGTGGTCCGCGAAGCCATTACACACCGCCTCGACAGAGGAGAACACCCGATTGCAGCGGCTTCCCACGGTACGCATGACGTTATGTTGGCGGTTATGGCGACCACCTTGTCGTTGATTTCTGTGTTTATTCCGGTGGCCTTCATGCCGGGGATGGTGGGGCAATTTTTCAAACAGTTTGGCGTCACCATCGCTGCGGCTGTTTCCATTTCGCTCTTCATTTCTTTCACCTTGGACCCGTCACTCTCTTCGCGCTTTGCAAAACAAAGGGACATTCAAAACCCCAAAAAAGAAACTTCTGTCGTTCGGTTTTTGCGCACGCTCTTCGAGCTTAACGAGAAACTTTATAGCAAGGCCTTGCGCTGGTCGCTGGGCCACAAAGCCATTACGGTTATTGTCGTAACGTCTTTCGTTGCCTTCTCGGCCTATGTTTCACTCAAGGGCTCCGGTTTTGAATTCATGCCTCAGCAAGACAACGGCCAAGTGGGCATCGACTTGAAGCTGCCGGCCAGCGCCAGTTTGGAAGAGACGGGCAAACGTGTTGCCGCAGTGGAGGCCCTGCTTTCGGACAGAGAGAAATATCCCGAAATTCTGAACGTCTACTCCATTGTCGGCCAAAACTCCGACGTCAACCGCGCACGCATTCGCGTTATTTTGGTCGACAAACAATACCGCAAGAAAAGCAACAACGCCTTCAAAACGGAGTTTAAAACCCTCCTCGTCCCCCTCTTGCCGGCAACTGAAATTGCCTTTTTGGACCCTCCCCCCATTGAAGGCTTGGGCGGAGACTTTTTCCCCATTATGGTGCGACTCATAGGCCCGGACCTTCAGAAGGTGGGTGAAATCGCCAAAGAGTTGTCCGTCTATATGGGCACCATTGGCGCGGCAGAAATACGGATTGAGAGCAACCCTCCCAAGCCGGAGTTGCAACTCAAACCCAACCGTCAGCAACTTCAAGACATGAATGTTCCCGTATCGAGCGTGGCCCTGCAAATGCGCTTGGCCATGGATGGGCAAATTGTGGGCAAGCTGCGCCAAGGCAAAGAGGAGCCGGACATTGTCGTGCGTTTGATGGAGAAAGACCGTGCGACGCCTGAGCAAGTTGAACGCATCGACATTTTCACACCCTATGGCGCTGTGCCCATTAAAAATTTGGCGGATGTCGAGCTTAGAGACGGCCCATCGCTGATTGAACGGCACAACCGCGAGCGACAAATTGCCCTCAACGCAACCGTTCAACCCGGCGCCGCTCTCGGAGACATTGCTCAAAAGCTGAGAGAATATTTCAAGGAGCACCCTATGCCGCCCGGCTATAACTTCATTCTCGATGGGCAGATGAAAACCTTGGATGAGCAAATATCCGCGTTTTCTGTGGCGCTGATATTGGCCATTCTCTTCATGTATATGGTGTTGGCTTCCCAATTTGAAAGTTTCAAACACCCCTTCACCATCCTCCTGTCGGTGCCGCTGGCCATTGTGGGTGGGCTTATCACCTTGTGGCTCTCCGGAAATTTTGTCTCCATGGCGGCGATGATTGGTTTCATTTTGCTCATCGGCTTGGTGACGAAAAACGCCATTTTGTTGATTGACGGCGCCTTGCAAAACATGCGGGTAGGCGACGACATTTATACAGCTATGTTGAAAGCGGGGCCACGCAGGCTTCGTCCCATTCTCATGACTTCAGCGGCCATGGCCATTGGCATGGTGCCTACGGCCGTTGGTCGAGGCTTGGGCTCAGAGTTTCGCTCCCCCATGGCATTGTCGGTGATTGGCGGCGTCATTATGTCGACTTTCTTGACGCTGTTTGTTGTGCCCATTGCTTTTATTGTCTTTGAAGAGGTTGAGGCAAAGTTGCGCAAGTGGTTTGAGTTGAAGCCGCCAAGCCATATGTTGGTTGTTTTGCCCAGTGAAGAAGAGGCTGCAAAACTTGTATATGCCCAAAAAACCATCCTGCAAACGCTGCAAAACCTCGAAACCCAGCCAGGGCAGAAGGAAGAAGAGAGGTCTACCGAACATGCATAGGTTATTTGTTTTAGCGTTCTTGGGAATTTTAGGAATGCCCGCATTGGCACAGGAAAATGCGGCATTGCCCCCAACAGAAACACCTCCAACGGCAGTGTCCCCAACAGAAACACCTCAAACCCCCGTACTCCAAACAACCGCCTCGCCCTCCATGGCGGAGGACCTTTCCCGGCGGCCGGTTGGACTTGAAGAGGCCTTGCGTCTGGCGCTTGCCAACAATGCAAACATTAAAACGGCCAACTCAAAAGCGGACGCGGTGGCTGCACAAGCCAGCCGCGTTTGGGCGGCCGTGCTTCCTGACATTAAGGCTTCAGGCAGTTATGTTTATAGCAGCGTCGCTCAAAAGTTTGACATGAATCCCTTCATGGCGCTCATCGGCGGCGTTTTTCAACTGGAGCCTAAAAACACTGTCCTCCTTCCTGTCACCGAGATTGTTTCCCAAAACTCCTATTATGCTTCTCTACAACTCACCCAATTTTTGTTTACCCCGCAGATGTTTCTCATCAAAAACGCCTCGGCGGGAACAGAAGCTGCACGCCTTGGCACGAGGGACGCCATTGAGCAAATTTTGGGAGGCGTCGCCAAAACCTATTTGGCCATTGTCGGCATTGCTGCCATGGAGGAAGCCGCCAAAGATGCGGAGGCGGTAGCCTTGAGGCGCGAGAAGGATGCAAGGGCCAGAATTCGCGTCGGCAAAGCCGTCGAAACCGAATTGCTTCGTGCCTTGACAGACACAGCCCAAGCCCGCAGCCAGCTGGCTTATCTGGAAGGTCAACGCGAGGCTTTGTTGGCTTCTTTGGAGTCCATGACAGGCGAGCCCATTCGGCCAACCCCGACGGAAGATGCGGCTTTCATGGATTTTGGAGAGCCCAAAGACGAGGCGAATTCTCCTTGGGAAACCAGCTTCGGCATTTCGGCTGCTGAAAAAAACTTTGAAGTCATGCAACGTTTTTCCGATACGGACCCGATGACGTGGTTGCCGACTTTGGCGGCGAGCGCAAGAGGGCTTTATAACTCCAACATAGGCTTTACGAACAACCACTTCTCTTTCGACATAACGCTGGGGCTCACTTGGCACCTGTATGATCAAGGCGTACGTACAGCCACCACGCGTGAAAACCGCGCCAACCTGGTCGCAGCGAGAGCTCAACTCAATGGAGCCCGTCTGGAGACGCGCGCCAAATGGATAAGCGCGAAGAAAACACTCGACTCTGCACGTATGGCGGCGCTTCAGGCGCAAACCCAGGCGGACATGGCCACGCGCGTACAACAACAGGTGGAGTCTCTGTTTAAGGCGGGGATGGCCACCTCTCTGGAATTGTCCACGGCGGACAACGGCCGATTTTTTGCGGCGAGCAATGCAGCCCAAGCCCGCACGCAAATGGAAATTGCCCGAGTAGAGTTGGCGACGGTTGAAAACCGCATAGGAAACATTTTGGGCATTTCTCCTCCATAACGAACGCCCCCAAAAAAGCCAAAACGCGACAGGCCGCCCATTGTGGCGGCCTGTTGGTTTTGTTGCTTAGGGAGAGAGAGGGCTGAGGGAAGGCTATCCGTTGAGGGCCTGCGCACCCGAAACAATTTCAACCAATTCTCTCGTAATGGCCGCCTGTCGTGTGCGGTTATAGAAGAGGGAGAGTTTGTCGAGCATTTCGCCTGCGTTGTTGCTGGCGCTTTCCATGGCCGTCATACGGGCGCCATGTTCCGAGGCAATGCTTTCGAGCAGAGCGTGGTAGAGGCGCACAGCCAATGCGCGTGGAACCAAATGGTTCAACACCTCTTGGCTCGAAGGCTCATAGAGCGGCTCCATGGTGCCGGTGTCGTTGACATCCGCCGCGGGCATTTCAAAGGGCAGCAGCTGCACCATTCGGACTTTTTGGCTGATGGCAGAAATAAACTCATTGAAGCAGACGAAGACGGCGTCGACTTCTTTGGCCAAAAACCGCCCTATCATCTCCTCGCAAATGTCGGCGACAGCGGCATGGCTGAGTTGAGACATGAGTCCGGGGTAGTCCTTGCAAATGGACGTCCCGCGGTTTCTGAAAAACTCGTTTCCCTTGCGTCCCATGGTGAAGAGGCGCACCTCTTGCTGCTCGCTGTGCTCTTTGCAAAAGCGCAGCACGCGGCGGGAAATGCTGTGGTTAAACCCGCCGGCCAAACCCCTGTCGGAAGTCACCACAAAAACGGCAATGCGTTTTTTGTCTGTCCTGGATTCCAGCAGGGGATGTTGAAAGTCCTGCACTCCCAAGCGCCCCAAAATGCCGGCCATCATTTTGTCCAACGTACGCGCATAGGGACGTGCAGCGACGGCAGCGTCCTGAGCCCTGCGCAGTTTCGCTGCAGCCACCATTTTCATGGCCTTGGTTATTTGCCGGGTGCTTTTGACGGAGCGGATACGTTTTCGAATGTCGCGAAGAGAGGCCATGACGCTGCGCAACCTAGCGATGAAGTGGGCCCGCGTCAACCTTGCTGCGTCGAATTATGTTGAATTAAAGGCATTTTCCTCCGGGCGAGGAAAAAATGTTTGGGGAATGGAATAAATGAGAGGACTGCTGCGTCCATTCCCCATGAAAACACATATTCCTTGGTTGGCGTTGCTTGCTTTTGTCTTCATGCTTCCTTTAGATGTGCTTGCAAGCGGCCACCCCCATGGGCCCCCTGCAAGTCACCACCACCCTCCCCCTCAAACACGTCTAGAGAAACGCTGTACCAAAGGCTATTATGAGCAGGTATGGGTAGAACCCAGCTGTGAAAGGGTTCGACACAGAAGAATCTGCCGTGCCGGCTATTACAGGCGTGTTTGGAGGCCCGGCCACTGCGAAATGGTTGAAGTCCCCGTTCGACACCACCGCTAAATTTTTTTCGCTGGAGGGGGGCAGCCTCTCTTATTTTATAGGGTATCTCCAAGTGTTTCAGGTGTATGAAGAGAGGGCATAGGCCAGGGGGGTGAAAAAAACTGCCCACAACAATGTACGTTTTATCAGCAGGGTATGAGCTTTTCTTGACAGCTTTTTCTCAGAGGGCATAGAGTCGGTCGCAGGTTTGTAGGACATCCTCTAGAGGTTGTTTTGGCCTTATGGGGTTTTTGACTGGCATTTTTGATTGGTATTTTTTTTGACTGGCATTTTTTTCGGGAGGCATCGCTTCAATGAATTTGGCGAACATTGGGTTGGTTTTCGCTGTTGAGGTAGCCGGTGGTTCCAGGAGTCTTTTGGAGGAATTTTCTTGGCGCGTAAAGGGGGGAGGTCTCGATCTCATCCCCATTTTCGCCTGTATGATTGTGGTGCTTTTCATTGTGGTGGAGCGAGGCATCGCCCTCTATGCCCGCTATAATATCAGCAAGAACGCTTTCTTGCGCGGGCTCCGCAAACACCTTTATGCAGGGGACTTGGACAAGGCCGTTCACTATGTGACAGGCCAGAAAGCAACGCCGCTGACTTCGGTGATTAAAGCCGGGCTGTTGAACGTTCCGCGTGGCGAAGAAGATGTGCAAGCTGCATTGGACGAGGCAGCCTTGCGGGAAATCCCCAAAGTCGAAGCGCGCAGCGGCTATTTGGCCATGCTTGGAAATGCGGCCATGTTGCTGGGTCTGCTCGGAACCGTCAGCGGATTGATTGGCGCTTTCTCTGCGGTGGGAACGGCTTCTGCCCAGGAAAGAGCCACCATGTTGGCAACAGAAATTTCCAAGGCCATGAATTGCACTTATTTTGGATTGGCCGTGGCGATTCCTTCTTTGATTGCCTTCTCCATCTTCATGGGACGAACGCAGGCGATGATTAACGACATCAACGAGACCTCCGTGGCTGTGTTGAACCTCGTTGTCAACAATAAAGAGAAATTTAAGAATACCAATATTCAGAATTATTCTGACGACTAAGTCAACACGAGCAAAAGCTCGGGAGCTTCTATGGCAACCGGTGGATTGGATTCGGGATTCGGTGTTCGCGGCCGCAAACGCAAGCCGTTGGACACCACCATCAACCTCGTCCCCTTCATTGACTTGATGGCCATTACCATCTCGTTTCTGATTATGACGGCAGTATGGACGCAAATTGGTCGTTTGCAGGTGGCACAAATGAGCGCGGATTCGGATGGCTCTATTGGTCCACAGGACATGCAAAAAACGCCTGTGAGCATGCTGATTACGAGTGAAGAGGCGCGCATTACGGTAGGCATCAACGAGCGCATCGCCATTCCATTGACGCGCGACAAAAACGGCTTCCTCATGACAGAGGACTTTAGGCGCGCCTTTGACGAAATCAGCCGCGAATTGCCGGAACAGAATGATTTGACATTGGTGCCGGAAGACTCCGTGAAATATTCTGATTTGGTTCGGATTGTGGATGCTGCCGTGGGCGCAAAGCTGACGGCAGTGGCCATCTCCCCCGCTTCTATTTGAGAAAAACGATGCCTATTCAAGTTCCAGGAAAGCGCTTTGGAAAACGGCTTGCCAACTCCCGCATTTTCGGCAAGTCCAACATGCAAACCAGCAGGCCTTCCAATGTGGATTTGTTTTTGACGCCTCTGGTCGACATGTTCGTCATTGTCGTTCTGTTTTTGATGGCGAACTTCTCTGCAACAGGTGAAGTGCTGTCCATGCGGCCCGACATTCGCTTGCCGGAGGCTGCCAACCCCATGGAAATGCAGGAATTGGATGTGCCCGCCGTCATCATTTCTCGCACCGATGTGGTTTTTGAAACCAAAGTGGTGGCAACAACCGAGGATTTGGAAAGAGCCGAAGAGTTGAGCGTCCCCTTGCTGAAACAAGAGTTGGAAAACCAACTCAAGGCGCTTGAGGCGCGCATGGGGGGGGAAGTCACCGGAGAGGGGTTTAGGGACATTAACTTGCAGGCGGACCAAGACATTCCCTTCTCCGTCATTAAGCGCGTCATGTATACCTGTGCGGCGGCCGGCTATTATAACATTAACTTTGCCGTCCTCTCCGAGGATGAGTCTAAAGCCAAAACCCCCGCCGTTTCCCTCTAAACTGCCTCCCTCTTAGCCCCCCTTTATCGCCATTGCCCCCCCCTGCCCTAGGGCTTAGCCCTTAGCCGGGGGGTTGCTGTTTGGGCCGTATGCACATGTGTCCCCTGTCCCCTGTCCCCTGTCCCCTGTCCCCTGTCCCCTGTCCCCTGGGACATGCTCCCATTGACGGTGTTGCGCGGGGCACTTTCTTTGGCCTGCCCCATGGCCCATGGGACAGGAGAGCCCCCCCTGACGCAAACCTCGTAGGTGTACCCCCCTCCCCCCTCTCCCATGGGGTATGGAAACATTTGACGGCATGCACTTCAACGAGGAGCTGGCCCAAAAAGCCAAAAGAAGGGAAGATACCCCCTCAAGTTTTGACGGTGGCTTTGTGGGCAAAGGCCATGCTAGAGAGCAAAACCCATGTGGACTTGGCTGGTTTCGGCGTTTGAACAAATGGTACAATGGCTGAGGGAGCCCGGGGAGTTGATTGCCTGGGGCGGCTACCCGGGGCTGGCTTTGGTTATTTTTGCGGAGACGGGGGCCTTGGTATTCTTTTTGCCGGGGGACTCCCTGCTGGTTACGGCAGGGCTTTATGCCGCTAAAGGGGACTTGAATATTTGGGCCCTCAACCTCCTCTTGGCCCCCATGGCCGTATTGGGGGACGCCGTCAGCTATTCCATTGGCCTGCGCGGGGGGGCCCGGCTGTTTCAAAACCCCAACGCGCGCTTTCTCAAACCACGCTATTTGGAGGCCGCCCGGGCCTTCTATGAGAAACACGGCGGCAAGGCCATTGTGCTGGCGCGCTTTATGCCCCTCGTGCGTACCTTCGTCCCCGTCGTCGCCGGTATGGCCAAAATGCCCTATAGGCGTTTTGCTACCTATAATGTTATGGGCGGCATAGGGTGGATTTTGTCCATGACGCTGCTGGGGTTTTTCCTCGGAAATGCCGTCCCCAACATAGAGCAACACATTGAAAAACTCATTGTGCTGGTGGTGCTGGTTTCCATTGCCCCCGGCCTCTGGGCCGCCTTTAAACAGTGGCTGAATAAAAGACGCGCGGCCCCCCCCTCTTAGGCTTGGCTATACCCCTAAGGGGCATGCTAAAATTGGGGTATGCCCCCCCCCCTTCTCCATGTCGCCGCCCTCGCCTGCCCCGCTCCCCTGGGACGCTTTGAGGACAACCTCCAACACATTTTCGCCTGCCTCGGAACCGCCCACGCCGCACAAACAGACTTGGTGGTGTTGCCCCTGGGCGCCTTGGGCGGCGCCCCCCTCGGAGGCCTCGCCCACCTCCCCTCTTTCCTGGAGGCCGAGGCCAAGGCCTTGGCCATACTCACGCAGGCTACGCGCCGGTGGCGCCCAGCCTGCGCTTTGGGGGTACGTCTTCTGCATGAGGGGAGGCTGCTGCACGCCGTGGCCGTTTGCGCCAAAGGGCAACTCTGGGGACTGGCGCCGGGCGCCCCACCCTATATGGAAAACCTTGGCCAACCCTGCCCCGCCTCCCTCCTTCCCAACCCTCAAACCTGGTCCCCCCCCCTGGCCTACCGGGCCCCCCTGGGCGAAATGGCCCCCTCGGAAATACCCCTGGGAAACCTCCGCTTCCAACTCGGCCAGTGGACCCTCTCCTTCGGCCTTAACGAAATACCCCCCCCCAGCGAAGGCCTACACCTGCTCGGCTTGTGCCAGGCCCTCCCCTGGTTCTTCGACGCCCCACAGGCCGCCTTCCACACCCCCTGCGCCCTTGTACGCGCCAACTTGTGCGGGGGGGGCGGGGAGTGGCTCTTCCCCGGCGAGGCCAGCCTCGTCAACTCGGCCCTCGGGAATAACCCCGGTTATTCCAGAAGTACCCCCCGCTTTAGGCCTGCCGCCATCTATGGTTGCCTCCAGGCCCCCTTGGACGAAAACGAGGGGGGGGGACCCCTTGCCACCCGCTCGCAAACCTCCTCACCCCTAGCCGTGAGCTCCCTTCAACATAAAACCGCTCTGCCCCCGGCTTCTACCCCCTGTATCCACCTGCCCTTTGGGGACCCCCCCCTTCCTCTGGAACCTGCTCACCCTGCTCACCCTGCTCACCCTGCTCACCCTGCTCACCCTGCTCACCCTGCTCACCCTGCTTCCTCTGCGCCTCCTGTAGAACCCCCCCCTTCGGGTTTGGGCTTTCAACACATTCGGATAGATGGGGAGGGCAGCGCGGACCTGGAAACAAGTCCTACAGAGTTCGGCCGGCCGGGGACAGTATGGAGCCCCCCGCCAACGGCTAGGGGGGGGGTTATACCCAAGGACAGGGAATATAGGGAGTATAGGGAGTGTAGGGGGGGGCCTATGGGCACAACCGAGGGGGGGCCTGGGGACGAAGAAGCCCAACACATGGAAGCGCTTTGGGAGGCCTTGGCCTTTGGACTGGGGGAATACATAAAAACGGCGGGGTGTTTTAAATGTATAGGCTTAGGGCTTTCAGGGGGGAGGGACTCGGCCTTAGGGCTTTTGGTAGCCTGGCGGTGGGCCCATAGCCAACCTAACCCCCCCCCCTACCCTCAGGTATATGCTTTCTCTATGCCCTCCCCCTATTCCTCCCCTCAAACACGGAAGGCCGCCCAAACCCTGGCCGAGGAGTTGGGCGTCTGCTTCGCGGAGCTTTCCATAGAGGCGGCCTATGCGCGTGAGAAGGAGGCCGTCGAGTCCATGCTGGGGCATGCGGCCAACGACACCACCCTCCAAAACATTCAAGCGCGTATCCGCAGCCTGCGTATGTGGAATTGGGCCAACAGCGCGCAGGCCCTGTTTCTGCAAACCGGCAACCACAGCGAGAAGGCGGTGGGCTATACCACTTTGGGGGGGGACTTTTCGGGGGGGTTTGCCCTGCTGTCGGACTTGCCCAAAACCGTGGTTATCCGCCTGCTTCACCACATACAAAGCCGCCTGCATTTGGAGGGCCTTGAGCGCATATTGGCCCTGCCGGCGGGCCCCGAGTTGGCCCAAGGGCAAAAAGCCGAAGCCGAGTTAATGCCTTTCCCCCTCTTGGACACCTTATTGGAGGGCCTATTGGGGGAGGGGCTTTTGGGGGAGGGCCTGCTGGCCTTCGCCCAACAACGCCTGCCCCCCATGGACAGCCAGGCCTTGCGCAAGCACATAAACCGCCTACAAAGGCTGGTATTTTTAAACCAACACAAATGGCGCCACGCCCCCCCTGGGCTACGCCTCTATTCCAAAAGCCTCTCCCGCTTCTATTGGCCCTTGGGCAGCCCCCCCCCTGGCTGCCTCGGGGAGTTGGGCTAGGGGGGTTTATTTCGTTGTTCATAAACGGTTTTGTTTAGGGGGGGGTTATTTTGAAGAAATGGATTGAGGGTACTGGTTATAAACCCATAATTAATATTATTCGAATATAGGGTTAACAAAATATATTTAGGAATAAAAACATTGGGTTATAAGATAAGTATTTAAATACAATATGTTCGTAATACAATAGCTAACATTATCTAATTTAGCCCTCTTTTGTTTTTTTATATTCTTATATCCCTTCTCGCATTAGATTGTGTTGCGAAGTATTGCCGTGTAGCTGTTTTGACCAGTTCAGGAGAAGGAACCCATGATGAAATTGAGATGGATGTTTTTGTTTGTTGCGACCATGGCTTTGGTAGGTTGCTCCTGTGGCGATGATTGTGACGTCGACGCGGACTGTGACGGAGAAAACCAAGTATGCAACGAGGACAAAAAGTGCGTTGACAAAGAAGTCATTCCGCCGCCCTCTGAGGATGAGAGTTGTGACGCAGAAAACCCCTGTGAGGGGGAAGGGGAGGTGTGTCAGCCTGGTGAAGAGGATGCGGATAAGGGCACTTGTGTCATACCCATTGAAGGTTGCACAGAGGAGCAAACCTCGGTGTGCAATGCGACGAACTCTGTGTGCAGCATCACCCATGGGGAGCCTGAGTCTGTGGAGTGCAATCCGGCCGACGACGAGTTGGACCTCTCTGCATGTGAAGAGGCCAATAATGAAGATGGCTGCGATACAGACAGCGAAGTCTGCTATGTCGCTGCGGGCGAAACAGAAGGCAACTGTGTAGGCTATGATGAAACCGAGCCCTCGGCAGAGTGTTTTGAGGAAGTTGACGACGGGAGCGGAAATATGGTGATGGCGCCCAAATGTGAGCTATGTGTGGCCACGGCGGCGAAAGCTGAACAAATTGCTTGTGTGTCGGCTGCTTGTGCCGGGCCGTGCGACGGCGACGAAGTGTGTGTTTTGGAAGATGAGGTTGCAGGATGCGTGAAGATTGAGGAGCTTCCTGCCGCGTGCACGACGAGCGCCAATGTCTCAACCTGTGCTGCCGATGAAGTATGTGGTGAAGGCGAGGTTTGTTTCAAGCCCATTGAAGCGGCTGCTGAAGAAGAATAAGGCCAAGCGCCCGGCGTGAAGAGACGACACTTGAGTCTCTTCACACGTTTTTGCATGTGAAGGCCGCAGTGCATTCTTGGAGAAAAAGCCATGTGAAAGCCGCATGGCTTTTTTGTGTCGTTAAAACAATTCTTCTGCCCTCCCGGGCGTTGTTTTCTTGGGCCTGCGGCCCGGCCGTTTTTAAAAACAATTTTTCTGCCCTCCCGGGCGGGGTTATTGGTGCTGGGCCTGCGGCCCGGGCGTCTCCGCTGCGCGGCGGCAGTAGGTTTCGCCTACCGGCGAGTCACTTTTTTGTGTGACAAAAAAGTAACCAAAAAAACACCCTCTGGGGCCCTGCCGGGGGCTCCTGCAGCACTCGCGACCCCCTCGAACTCTT
>Ga0123356_10002270_pt1 | contig 20724 bp, 16 predicted proteins | sample TergutEmb28metaG_2_FD_92546 | JGI IMG/M metagenome (GOLD analysis project Ga0123356, IMG submission 92546) | Embiratermes neotenicus P3 segment gut microbial communities from Petit-Saut dam, French Guiana - Emb289 P3 | ecosystem: Host-associated > Arthropoda: Insects > Digestive system > Gut ... | reverse complement strand
GATCGGCACTACTTTCCTCCCTATGAGGCCGTCCCGGTGATGCGGGAGCAGATGGTGCGGGAGCATCCGGAAGTGGCGCAGGCTGTGGGGCAACTGGATGGGAAGATTTCCGACGCCGACATGCAGCGGATGAACTACGCCGTGGATGGTCAACATCGCGATGCCGGTGATGTGGTGCGCCAGTTCTTGCGGGAGAAGAAACTCGTGCAATAGGTATGGGCTCCAGGCGATCCGGTGGCCGGCGATGCCCGCATGGTGACGACGGCATTTCCCTTCCATCGGACTCGCCCTCGAACCAGTTCACATCACAGTTCGCCGCCGCGTTCGGGGAGTTGGCGGGCGTGCAAGTGCGACCACCAGGTTAACCTTACCTGACATTGAGTACGCCACGGAAGCGTGTGGTGAAGCGCACCTCGTCGAGCTCGGGCCGCAGCACCGTGAAGATGAGATGGGCGGTGGCCAGACGGGCGTGGCCGCACAGGCGGATTTCGCGGTGCGGAATGAACCAGCGAAGTTCCGGGGAAACCTCCCACCCACCGGGAAGGCCCTCGCAGAAAGATCGTTTTCTCCAGCGACTTTTTAGAGGGCCCGGTCATCCAACCATGAGTCCGAAAGACAGACGGCAGACGCAGGGGAGTTGCCATGGAAGGCCTGGACCGTGAGCGCGTCAACAGGAAACCGAAGAAGCCGCATGGTGTCATTTCAGCGGGCACGGTGGCGCTACGGTTTCGCCGGGTTGGTTCGGTTGCGAGGGAGGTGCTTGAAAGTGTATAGTCGGCACTTTATCGACGAGGGCGCAGAACGCCCTTCCCGCCGCGGCATTCGGAGAACGGCTGTGACACCAAAGGCCGTCCCGCCCGTGTTTCTGATTGTGCGCCTCAGTGGCGCTTTCGACGCTTCCACGAGTGTTCACCCGGAGGGACTCTATGCTGACCGTTCAACGCGACAGCGATGTGAGACTGCCGCTGCTCGCAAGGATTGCCGAAGCGCGCCGCAGAAGTGACCAGCTCTTCGAGATTGTGCGTGCGGACTCGCTGTATGAACGGCCGATTGGGGAGCGGCACCGCATCATTTTTTATGTCGGTCATCTGGAAGCGTTTGATTGGAATCTGCTGCACGAAAATGTGTTTGGGCTGAAGAGCTTTCATCCCGAGTTTGACCGGTTGTTTGCGTTTGGAATCGATCCGCTGGGTGGCGGGCTGCCAACCGACCAGCCTGCAGATTGGCCTTCTCTGGGCGTGGTGCGCGACTACGTGCGTAAAATCCGCGAGGCGCTGGATCGAAAGCTGGCAGAGAATCCCGACTCCGATTCGCGTATGCGCGACGGGTTTCCGCTCGACACTTTGCTCCACGTGGCCACTGAGCACCGGCTGATGCATGTCGAGACGCTGGCGTACATGCTGCATCAGTTGCCGCTCGAAAAAAAGTCCCCCCAAACCACCCCGCCGCTTTCAGCCGGTTCTCAGGTTGTTCCCTCCATGATGGAGATTCCTGCCGGGGCGGTGACTCTCGGGTTGCCGCGCCCCGCAGGCGTTTTCGGCTGGGATAACGAATTCGAAGCGCACCCGGCGCAGGTGCCGGCGTTTGCCATCGATCGATACATGGTGACCAATGGACAGTTCCTCGAATTCCTGGGTTCGGGCGGGTATGAGAATCGCTCTGTCTGGAGTGAAGACGATTGGAATTGGAAAAACGCCGGGGCAGTTTCGCATCCCGTGTTTTGGAAGCGCGCGGGCGAAGGCTGGCTGTTTCGCACCATGTTTGCCGAGGTTCCCCTGCCGATGGATTGGCCGGTGTATGTGAGTCACGCCGAGGCTGCGGCGTATGCGCGCTGGGCTGGGAAGACGCTTCCTACGGAACCACAGTGGCATCGGGCGGCTTATGGAAGCGGGAACGGATCAGAGAGGTTTTACCCCTGGGGCGACGAGGAGCCGGATTCGAGCCGGGGAAATTTTGATCTGGAAAGATGGGATCCCGCCCCGGTGAATGCCCATCCGCGAGGGCAGAGCGGGTTCGGCGTGGATGGCATGCTAGGGAACGGGTGGGAATGGACTTCAACGCGGTTCGCGCCGTTTCCCGGGTTCGAGGCCTTTCCCTTTTATCGCGGGTACTCTGCGGATTTTTTTGATGGCCAACACTTCGTCCTGAAGGGCGGCTCGCCGCGCACGGCCGCCTGCATGCTGCGTCCCACATTTCGCAACTGGTTTCAGGGGCACTACCAGTACGTGTATGCGGGATTCCGCTGTGTAACGTCTGATTCGAGGAGTTGATGCCATGCTGGTTCATGCGATCCCTAGCAATGTGGAATACGAATTTGCCGCCGAGGTACGCGCAGGACTTGCGCGGGCGGGGCAGAAAGAACTTCCGTCGAAATATCTTTACGACGACGTGGGGTCGGCGCTTTTTGAGGTGATCAGTCACCTGCCGGAATATGGTCTGACCCGGGCGGACGAGCGCCTGCTCCGCCGATACTCGGATGATATCGCGGACCGTGTCCCGGGACCCGTTGCCATTGCGGAGCTGGGCAGCGGCAGCGGACGGAAAACCCGCTGGCTGCTCGAGGCGTTCTGCCGCAGGCAGCGCACGTCGTACTATCCGGTGGAGATATCGCACTCGGCGCTGGTGATGTGTGAACGGGAACTGAGCGATATTGACGCGATCAGCATTGTGGGATTTGAGCGAGAATATCTGGACGGGCTGCTCGAGGTGGCGGCATTTCGCAAGAGCGGGGAGCAGTTGCTTGTGCTTTTTTTGGGCAGCACGATTGGCAATTTTGACCGGCCGGCGGGAATGAAGTTTTTGTCCGATGTGCGGTGCATTCTGCGGCCCGGGGATTCGCTGCTGCTGGGAACGGATCTGGAGAAGTCGAGCGCAGAATTGCTCGGAGCTTACAGCGACGAGCTGGGAGTCACGGCGGCGTTCAACTTGAATTTGCTGGGGCGCGTGAACCGCGAACTGGGTGCCGACTTCGATCTGGCGCAGTTTCGGCATGTGGCCCGGATCAATGAACAGGCGCGGAGCGTGGAGATGCATCTGGAGTCGCGGCGGCGGCAGATCGTGAGCATTCCCGCGGCTGAGATCGTGGTGCAGTTTCTGGAAGGCGAAACCATCTGGACGGAGAGCAGCCACAAGTATGCGCTGGGGGAGGTCCACGGGATGGCGAGGGCTGCGGGCTTCCGCTGCGACGTGCAATGGGTTGACGAGCAGTGGCCGTTCGCAGAGAATTTACTGATCGCCGGATAAGGCTGGGCGCCTATCGATTCAAGACTTGCGCCCGGCCCGCAGATTGATTGCGCTAACCATAAACCAGACGTTGGCGGGAATGAGCCCTGACTGCGCGGTGCGCAGCCCAATGACGCACAGGATGAAGCAGTTGACGCCCGCCAGTGCGCCCAACCCTCCCCGCAACGGCGGCCCACCCGGATCGTGGACGCGACCGTCAGCTGACAAGAGAGATAATCGAGACCAAGCACGAATGAAGGAACCTCCGAGCATCATTTTGCGGGATGGGCACGCAGTTTGATGGGGTTGTGCCCTTTCGTTACAGCAACGGTGGTCACTGGACCGGGACGGGATCGATTGGAGGACACATGCGAAATCAATGCACACATCTGGATCAGATCAAGGTCCGGAGCACCGACAAACACGTTTGCGAGGACTGCGTGAAGACCGGCGACACCTGGGTTCACCTGCGGCTGTGCCTGTCCTGCGGGCATGTGGGATGCTGCGATTCCTCGAAGAACAAGCACGCGACCAAGCATTTTCATGGAACCAAGCACCCGCTGATTCGCTCGAATGAACCAGGGGAATCGTGGATGTGGTGTTATGTAGATGAAGTCGAAGCCGGAGAACTGGCGGATTGAGAACTCACCCCGGCGGGGGGAGCGACCAAATCGCCGGTTTGCGTATCTAAGTCCTTAACCTGGAGAATATTCCCATTCCGAGTCTCGAGTGCTCATAGGGCGGTCATGGCGAAACCCATTTTGTTGACGGTGGACGACGATCCGGATGTGCTGCGAACGATCGAGCGCGATCTGCGGTCGCAGTATGGCGCGCAGTATCGCGTGATCAGCAGCGATGCTCCGGAAGCGGCGCTCGACTTGCTGAAGGGGCTGAAGGTCCGCAACGACGGAGTGGCGCTGCTGCTGGCCGATCAGCGGATGCCGCACATGGATGGGGTGAATTTTCTGCAGGCTGCACGGGCGATCTATCCCAATGCCAAGCGGGCTCTGCTGACGGCTTACGCCGACACCAACGCGGCCATCAGCGCGATCAATCAGGCCAACATCGACTACTTCTTTATGAAGCCGTGGGATCCTCCCGCGGAGCACTTGTATCCTCAGCTCAGCGATCTGCTGGATGACTGGGTGGCGAGCTACCATCCGCCATTTCAGGGAATTCGTGTGCTGGGGACGCGATGGTCGCCGCGCTGTTATGAACTGCGGGATTTTCTGGCACGCAGCCACGTTCCCTATCAGTGGATTGATGTCGACTATTCGGCGAGTGATTCGGAGACGAAGAACTTATTGGAGGTTTTGGGGCCGGATGCCGGCGAGCTTCCGGTGGTGCTGTTTCCCGATGGCGCGAAGATGCTGAGAGTCCAACCCACGCAGGTTGCGCAGAAGGTGGGTCTGCGTACGCGCGCGGAAACTACGTTTTACGATCTGGCGATTGTGGGCGGAGGACCGGCCGGGCTGGCTGCGGCTGTATACGGGGCTTCTGAGGGATTGCACACCGTGATCGTGGAGCGCGAGGCTCCGGGCGGGCAGGCCGGAATGAGTTCGCGGATTGAGAATTATCTGGGATTTCCGAGCGGGCTGACCGGCGGCGATCTGGCGCGGCGTGCGGTGGTGCAGGCGAAGCGATTTGGGGTCGAGATTCTCGCACCCCAGTCGGTGGTGAGCCTGCGGACGGAAGGGTCGTACCGGATCATCAAGCTGGCGGATGACAGCGAGATCTCCTGTCAGGCGTTGATGATTGCGACTGGCGTGCAGTGGAAACGGTTGGAGGCACCGGGGATTGACCGGTTCCAGGGGGCAGGAGTGTACTATGGCGGCGGGACGACCGAGGCGCTGTCGTGCAAGGACGAGGGCGTGTACGTGGTGGGCGGTGCAAATTCCGCGGGACAGGCCGCGATGAATTTCTCGAAGTACGCCAAAAGAGTCGTAATCCTTGTGCGCGGAGAATCGCTTGCCTGCACCATGTCGCAGTATCTGATCGACCAGATCAACCAAACACAGAATATCGAGTTGTGGACGCACGCCTGTGTGGCTGAGGTCCATGGGGAGACGCATCTGGAAGAAATCTCCGTGCTGTGCTCCGATACGGGTAAACTGGAGCGCGTGCCGGCGACCTCGATGTTTATTTTTATCGGTGCACTGCCGCGAACCGACTGGCTGACTGGCACCGTAGAGCGCGACGATCGCGGATTTATTCTTACCGGGCCTGACTTAATGTCGGGCGGGAAGCGGCCGAAGGGATGGGCGCTGGAGCGCGATCCGTATCTGCTGGAGACCAATATTCCCGGGGTTTTTGCCGTGGGCGACGTGCGGCATGGGTCGGTGAAGCGGGTGGCGTCGGGAGTGGGAGAGGGATCGGTTGCGGTTCAATTCATCCATCAGTACTTGAGCAAGGTGTAATGGCTGAAACTCTCGAACTTCTGCGGAACGTGCCGGCGTTTGCCGGGATTCCCGATGATCAGGTGAGCTGGTTTCTGAGCAAGTCCGAGGAGGTGCGGCTGCGGACGGGCGACACGTTGGTCCGCCAGGGGGATCCGGCGAATGCCATGTTTGTGTTGCTCGAGGGAGAGTTGCAAGTGCGCGGCGAATTCGCCGGCGAAACCATAGTGTGGGACCAGAAGCCCGGCGCCGTCGGCGGGCTTCTGCCTTTCTCGCGGATGAAGAATTATCCGGTGAGCCTGCGGGCGCTGACGGATGCGAGAGGACTGCGATTTCCGGCGTCGCAATTTCCGGAACTCGTGCACCAGAGTCCGGAGTTGACCACGCGGCTGGTCGGGCTCATGTCCGATCGAATCCGCGAGACGACGCGCATTGAACAGCAGCACGACCGGCTGGCCGCGCTGGGAAAGCTTTCGGCGGGGTTGGCGCATGAACTGAACAATCCGGCATCCGCGGCGAAGCGCGCCAGCAGCCAGCTTCGCGATGTGCTGAAGCGTCTCAAAAATGCCAGTCATGAGCTGGGCAGGCGCCAGCTGACACAGGAGCAGAAGGCGGAGATTGAGCGGCTGGAGGCTTCATTGATGCAGGCCGACGGGCCTCCTCCGGATCCGCTCAGCGCCAGTGCGCTCGAGGAAGAAATCGATTCGCTGCTGCGCAGCCACGGGCAGAACGATTTGTGGCAGCTGGCGGCGGACCTGGCCCGGAGGAATTTCAAGCCCGAAGCGCTGGAGCATTTGTTTGTCACGCTCGGTATCGACACGGCCCGGGCGGCACTGGTGAGGATTTCGGCCTCGGTCGAGATTGCGGGACTGCTCAGAGAAATTGAGAACAGCACTTCGCGAATCTCAGATCTCGTGGGCGCCATCAAGGAATACACCTTCATGGATCAGGCCCCGAAGCAGAACGTGGACATCGTGAAGACCCTGGAAAATACCCTGATCATCTTGAATCACAAGTTGAAGCGCGGCATTTCGGTGGAGCGCGAGTACGACAAGACGCCGCTTCTGGTGACTTCGTATGGGAGCGAGCTGAATCAGGTCTGGACCAACATCATCGATAACGCCATTGACGCCATGGGCGGAAAGGGCGAACTGCGGGTGCGTACCTATCGGCAGGACGGGTGCGCTGTGGTGGAGATTGTCGACAACGGCCCGGGAATTTCCGGGGAGGTCCTGCCGCATATTTTCGAGCCGTTCTTCACCACCAAGGGAGTGGGCGAGGGCACGGGGTTGGGCCTCGACATAGTGCAGCGAATTGTGAGGAAACATCGCGGCAGTATTCAAGTCCGCTCCAAGCCCGGCAATACTTGCTTCCAAGTCTGGCTGCCGCTGACGGCAGCTGCCAACTAATTCCGAACCTTCCTTCTCGGAGCCGCAGCGTGAACTTTTCAATCGGTGCTGCCAGCAGGAACCTTTGCCGCAGAGATCGCTGAGGGCTCGAAGAGGTCGCTGAGAGAAACTTCGCAACATGCAACCCTACGACGCGATCGTCATCGGCTCAGGGCAGGGTGGGACGCCACTTTCCATCGCACTGGCGAAGGCAGGAATGCGCACCGCTCTTGTTGAACGCCAGCATGTGGGCGGCACATGCATCAACGAGGGATGCACTCCGACCAAGACCATGGTGGCCAGCGGGCGCGTGGCCTACCTGGCGCGGCGGGCGGCGGACTACGGCGTGCAGGTGGGGACGGTTTCGATTGATCTGGAAAAGGTTCGCCAGCGCAAGCGCGACATTGTCGAGAGCTTTCGGGGCGGGATCGAGGAGCGGATTCGGAAGACTGAGAATCTGGAACTGGTGCGCGGGGACGCTTGTTTCAGCCATGCAAAGGCAGTGGTGGTGCGGCTCAAGGATGGGGGAGAGCGAACCCTGGCGGGGAATCGCATTTTTATCAATGCCGGCACGCGAGCTTCGCGGCCTGCCCTGCCAGGGCTGGATCGCGTCCCCACGCTCGATAACGTCTCGATCATGGAGTTGGGCACTGTTCCCGATCATCTCTTGATTCTGGGCGGCGGCTACATCGGCCTGGAGTTTGGGCAGGTGTTCCGGCGGTTTGGCAGCCGCGTGACGATCGTGCAGTCGGGCGGGCAGTTGCTGACCCGCGAGGATGCCGACATCGCCGAAGAAGTGGCGAAGATTCTGCGGGAAGATGGCGTCGATGTCGTGCTCAGCGCCCAGGCCAAGTACGCCGATCATGCCGGCGGGGCGATTCGGCTGGAGATCGAGTCACAGGATGGATCCACGATTCTGGTGGGATCGCATCTGCTGGTTGCGACCGGACGGGTGCCGAATTCCGATACGCTCAATTTGGGAGCGGCGGGAATTGAAACCGATGAGCGCGGGTTCATCCGCGTGAACGAGCGGCTGGAAACTTCGGCTGCGGGTGTGTTTGCGCTCGGCGACATCAAGGGCGGACCGGCGTTTACCCATATCTCTTACGACGACTTTCGCATTCTTCGCGCGAACTTGCTCGAGAACAAGTCGGCGTCAACCAGGCACCGGCAGGTACCTTATACGCTGTTCATCGATCCGCAACTGGGGCGAGTGGGGTTGAGCGAGACCGCGGCGCGGGCCGGGGGGCGCAAGATTCGCGTGGCGAAACTGCCCATGAGCTCCGTGGCCCGTGCGCTCGAAGTCGACGAGACGCGCGGCTTCATGAAAGCCGTGGTGGATGCCGAGACCAATCAGATTCTTGGTGCAGCCGTGCTTGGGATCGAAGGCGGAGAAATTATGTCGGTGCTGGAGACGGCGATGATGGGCGGGCTGCCGTACACCGCGCTGCGCGATGCCACTTACGCGCACCCGACACTGACGGAGTCGTTGAACAATCTGTTCATGGCGATGGATGGCGCCTAGCCGGGTATCGGAGTGCGCCTCCTGGGCCGACATTCATGGACATTCATCTCATCGATGGCACCTACGAATTGTTCCGCTATTTCTTTGCCGTGCCTTCCGCCACGGACGGGAGCGGACAGGAGATTGGTGCGGTTCGCGGCGTGCTGGGGTCGGTCTTCTCCATGATCGAGGCGGGGGCGACTCACCTCGGCGTGGCTACCGATCACGTCGTCGAGTCGTTTCGCAACGAACTTTATTCCGGGTACAAGACGAGCGAGGGCGTGCCGCCGGAGCTGCTCTCGCAGTTTCCAATTCTGGAAGAGGCCCTCAGGGCGATGGGCGTCGTCGTGTGGCCGGAAACGTACTTCGAGGCGGATGACGCGCTGGCAGCGGCTGCGGCAAAAGCCGCCGTCGATGAACGCGTGAAGCAGGTGTTCATTTGCACTCCCGACAAGGATCTGGCACAGAGCGTTGTGGCCACGCGAATCGTGCAACTTGACCGGCGGCGTGAGATCGTGCGCGATGAGGCCGGAGTGGAGGCGAAGTTTGGAGTGAAGCCGGGGTCGATCCCTGACTTTCTGGGGCTGATCGGGGATAGTGCTGACGGATATCCGGGGATTGCGGGGTGGGGGCAGAAGGGAGCGGCGGCTGTGCTGTCTCAGTACGCCCATCTGGAGCTCATTCCGAAAGATTGGAAGCAGTGGCATCCGTCGATCAAGCGAGCGCGCCCGTTGGCCGAGGCATTGTTCGGCGCGTGGGACGAGGCCCTGTTGTTTCGCAAGCTCGCTGCTTTGCGGCTCGATGTGCCGGTGTTTGAGTCAGTCGACGAGCTGTTGTGGAATGGGCCCCGACCAGGGTTCGAAGAATTCTGCCGGCGAATTCGTGCCCAGGAACTCTGGCGTCGCGTTCGAGAGAAAACTGCTTCCTTGTCCCATGCCTCCTAGAAGGTCCTGGGGGTGCGGCATCGTCATTCGTTATTCAGCGCCGCGAGCAGGAAAACCAGCGGGGCGTTCCAGTTGATCGCGACTTCGTTCATCGAATAAGCGGCCTGATCGTCTTTGTACATTTGCATGGGCGGGCGTTGCGGCATGAGGCGTCCTGGAGGGTCGACGGGATGAGCGTTTGGTCCCCCGGCGAGCAAGCCGGGCCAGGGGGCGGGGACGTTGTCGGCCCCGCTGGGGCGATGGTGAGGGTGTTCGAAGGGCTTGCGCCCCAGCTGCGTAACCCATGACAGGTCGCAGCAATTGCGCCCGACCAGATAGTGCAGGTTCTCGGCGGCCGCCTGGTGGAACTCGTCTTTTTTCTGCAGGTGATCGGCGACCATCAATAGCAAAGACTGGTTGGCGGCGATTCCGTTGGATCCCCAGACATAGTCAGAGAGCGACAGGGTATTGCCGTAGCCGTTCTGGCGACTGTTTTCGACGAGCGCTTCGGCCGCTCGTGCGCTCGATTCGTGAATCTGCGCCACCAATTGAGTTGAGGCATTCTTCCTGTCGGACATGGCGTAAGTCCACAGCGCGAGAGCGGACAGCTGATTCCAGCCCGGAGTCTTGATGCTCACCCCGCCTTCGGTTCGAAGGTAGGAGGTGCCAGACTCGAACGCTCTGCGATACTGCTCGTCGCCGGTGGTGCGCCACAGTTCGGCAGCGGCCCACAGCAATTCGTCGCGGCAGTCAGCGTTGGCATACTCCCCGGTGTGGACGCCTTCGGGGTTTTTGAAAATTACATCGGGATTCTTCGCGGCCCAGGCAAATGCGCGCCTTGCGGCCTCCAGGCAGCTTTTGGCGTAGGCATCGTCGTAGGGGCCGTAGCAGCGCGCAGCGACTGCCGCCACCGCAGCCAGATCGGCCGTGGCACAGGTGCTTTTGTACGGGGCCAGTCCGGTGCCGATGACGTAGCTGGTGAAGTGGTCGTCCTGCGGCATGACGAAGGGGCAGAAGTTTTCGCTCGTCTGCTTGTGCCAGACACCGCCGTCTTCGTCCTGCAGGGTGAGCATCCAGTCGAGGTTCCAGCGGATTTCGGCGAGCAAGTCCGGAAGCTTTCCGCCGGACTCGGGAATCTTGAGATCGAGTTTGCGAACTGCGGGGTTCGATAGTTCCCAGGTCCACAGCAGTGTCCCCGTGGAGATACCGGAGTTCACTATGTAGCGGCCGTAATCGCCGGCATCGTGCCATCCGCCGTGATTCTTCGAGGGACCGGTTTTGCCCGAGGATTTGTGGAACTCCGCGCTCAGATGGCAGGCGGGATGGGAGTATCCACCACCGAGATCGACATTCGATCCGCAGCGCTGGCCGTAGTAGCTGCGCAGGGTGAGCCAGAGAGCCTGCCGGTAGACGTCTCCTCCGATTTCGAAGGGCGCGCTCTGGGCCGTGTCTGTTTTGAAAACGTAGGTGCCGGGTTGGCGCAGGGGAGAGACATCGCAGATTTGAACATGATCGCCCGACGCGGAATCGTAGACCGAAGCGCCCGGTTTTCCCACGAGAACGGTACCACCACCGGCTGCCCGCACGGAAAACGTTTCAGAAGCTTCTCGAAGCGTGAAGAGCTTGGGCGCGTTGGGGAGATACCCGAGTTGGTTGAAAAGGATTGGGTTCGTGCTGGAGGTTGCCTGGGCGCCGAACCATGGATCGGCCAGCGGCCACGCAGTTGGCACGGCGGCGGCGCCACCGCAGAGAGTCATGAGTTTAAGAAAATTTCTTCTTTCCATCACGTGCCTTTAAGAATATACGCTCGGTGGAATACTACACGGGTGTGCTCGTTATTCGACAATCGTCCATTCGACTCAGAGGTGCGATGATTGCGTGGTGATCCCGGATCGAAAAACCACTGAAACGTTGCTGGAATCGCGTGTTGCCCGGTAGAATTGAACAGTTCGCCTGTAGGCCCGTAGCTCAGTTGGTCCAGAGCGCTTCCTTGACACGGAAGAGGTCGATGGTTCGAATCCATTCGGGCCTACCATATTCCTCAACAGGTTAGGTATGGTAGGCGGGCGTCCGCGGATAGATTTCAGCAGGCATGCTTCTGCAGCCCCGCAGAATTCGGCGAAAGTCTGGTTTTCGATGTCACCACTTTTGTCACCCCGCTCCGGCCTTGGCGAACGCTGTCAGCACCCGACCCTCGCCAGGATGAATTGTGGCGCATCGCGACGGACGGCGAACTCCAGCCCGTAATCTTGCACAACGTCCCACGCATTGCAGCAGGGCGCAATATCTGCCGCGAACGAAAATGATTCAGTGAGTGCATCACGAAGGGCACAACTCCTGTGGCATGTCGCTTCTTCGTTGAGTCGTGGTCGATAGGAATTTTGTCTGGGGGCGGGGCGAGCATCGACGGGCATGGCAGATCCCGCGAAGAATCCCGTCCGTCTGTAAACCATGTGCATTTAATAAGTTGCGCGGTGAACTGAAATTTAGATTTAATTTATGTCCGATTTGTTGATTCTTCGCTCTCCGGATCCTAATTTCGTCCCCGAAATAGCTGGGGAAGCTACCTGCACGATACGTTGCTCGCACCGATGGGTCGAGCGCCCCTGGATGCGGGGAGTTCTTGATCGGAGCGCGCTGCTTCGTCTCCCGCATCCATTGTGCAGGATCTTCTGCTTCGGCATTGCTGTCCAGATTGCGGATTCAATCTCTCCAGTCAGCGGCAACTGCTCAGCGTACTTAGGAGGCCGACTGTGGCGCACTCTTCGAGTTCCTTGGCCACCCTTTATAACCAGGCGCTCAGCGACAAGGAGCAGAAGTGCGTAGTCAAATCCGATGCAACGGGCAACGAGTTTGACAGCGAAGACGAGTTCTTTGCGATGGAACCTCAATGCTCCGGTTACCAAACCCTGCCTTCCCAGGCCATGCAAGATGCGATTGCGCATCGCGACGCTCATCTCCAACGTATCGGGAGAGAGGTAGAGGATCTGATACCGCAGAACCGGGCAGGTGCCACGAGCTGGCATCTTGCACAGACGAAGGGAGCCGGCAAGGACCCGATAGACCGCTATAGGTTGGAGCGTCTTGACGTACGCCATACCATGGGAGATTACCTTGTCGCGGCATACCAAGAGTTTCAGGGCTTGGTCCTGAAGAACATGGACTTCTGGAAATGGGTCGAGCGGGCGTCCAAAGATGACGTCAAGGTAAAGGAATGGAATCCCGCCCTTTTCAAATCTTGTGAAAATCAGCCGAAATATGCCGAACAGTACATCAATTGGTTTCGAGCGGGCGTGAAGTATCAGAATGATGAGAAAACACGTGACAAGTATTTGGTCGAAGTCAAAGGCGGGCAGCTCTTTCGGAAAAAAAAGAGCGAGAATGCAAACCGGGAGCTTTTCGACACGTTTGAACTGGTCGAGCAATTCAAGAGTAAACACCAGGGTATGACCTCTGCCGCCATCTGGGTGCTCTCTCCGGCCGATAAATTTTACAGTCACCTGGTTAAGATCGGACGCTTTCACCACTCAAGTCTGCTGGGGGGAACGGTGGTCAAGGCGGCTGGGGAGTGGGGCGTAAAGGAAGGCAAAATCATGTGGGTTAATGGCAAGAGCGGTCATTACCGACCCGACACGACGCTGTTTATAGGGGCAATCAATTCTCTCAACAATGACCGTGCATTCGCCCCGGATGCGAAGGTGCGATTGTATCAGGGCGGGTCATTGACAACGCAGGAACCCGTCGACGTCTTCCTGCGTCAGGTGAAAGCGGATCTCAACCACTACAAAACCTTGGGACTGGAAGTCTTTGCCTCCTGATCGGCTGGGGGTAGGTGAGGACGGGCGTCCGTAACCACATTTGTTTGGGCGCTAATACTGGATGCAATGAAATCACAGCCTCTCGAGCTCATTGACTCTTAAGCGGATGCCGGATCGACCGCTCTGCTGTACTATCTTCTGCACGCTGCCAGCCCGAATCCATCGCGTGAGAGACCGGGTATGTTGGATACCTTATTTCGTTCTATTGGTCGCTGCGACCGCCGCACTTGTTGCTCAGGGTGCTCCCGTGTCTGATCCCCTGCAGACTTCCACTGGCTATCCGCACAGTGTCTACATACACTTCTTTCAAGCATGTTCTCCCGAGAAACCATGCACGCGAACCGATGACTTCCGGGTCGATCCTTTGCCTAAGGGATGCTGCATTTTGTCGCTTACCAACGGGGACGGCAGAGGCAATGATGAAGTGCACGCTTACGAGGTGTTCCTGAACGGCAAGAGTGTGTTGCCCGAGGGTGAATCTCGAAATGCACAGGCAATACGATCAAAGTGGTCCTTGGCAATCCAACTGCGCAGGTTTTCGTTCTGATTTCTTACGACCCCCGCGAGTCAAAGTGATCCACAAACTCCGGCAGATTACCGTTCTTTGATGCAAAACCTGTGTTGAGTGCCAGATCGCCAGCTCAGCCTGTACTACGATCAATTCGTTTCAAGGTCGCTTCTTTTGACGCGGAAGAGGTCGATGGTTCGAATCCACTCGGGCATACCATCCTCCAGAAGTAATCAATCGATGTGGAGCGCGAAGCTGAAGATGTCGCTGCCCGCTGCGATGGCCACATACTGCGCGCCGCCAACAGCGTACGTCATCGGAGAAGCCAGTATCGTCTGCCCGGTATTGAAGTGCCACAGGGGGTGACCGGTTGTGCCGTCCACCGCTTCCAGCATACCAGCATCATCGCCGAAAAAAACCAGTCCTGTAGCCGTCGTCAAAGTGCCGGCCCACGCATTGCCGCGCCCAACCTGGGGATAGCGCCAGACCTCTTTGCCGTCGGCCACGGAAAGCGCCAGCAGAACCTTTTGTGAGTGCTCATCGGGCAGACGTTTTGTCCCAGTGTTGTAATAGGTCTGTCCTTTGGCGAATCCTTCCGGCTTGGCAAAATACACATTGCAGCTCTCGAGGGCCATAACATAAAAAAGCCCCATATTGGGGTTGTACGAAGGTGAGAACCAATTGGTTGCCCCCTCGACACCAGGACAGATATAGGTCCCCTTCGCCGTCGGAATTTTGCCCGAGAGCACGGGCCGACCGGACGAGTCTACCCCGGTAGCCCAGTTCAGTTTTTCTACAAAGCGAGTGGCGTGCAGAAATTTTCCATGCACTCGATCAAGCACGTAGAAGAACCCATTGCGATCCGCTTGAACGAGCAATCGGCGAGTGCTGCCGTTTTCCTCTACATCGACTAAGACCGGGGTTTCGTTGGCGTCGTAATCATAGAGATCGTGGGGGGTGAACTGGAAATACCACTTCAACTCTCCGTTGTCGGGATTGAGCGCCAAAACGCAAGCCGTGTAGAGATCGTCACCGGGCCGCGTGTCTCCCACATAGTCTGGTGCAGCGTTGCTCGTGGTCCAATAGAGGGTATTCAGCTCCGGATCATATGTGCCGGGCATCCAGGTTGTGGCTCCGCCGTAGAGATAAGAGTCCCCAGGCCAACTCGATGAGCCGAATTCCCCCGGGCCGGGAATGGTCCATAAACGCCACTTCAGTTTTCCGCTGGCTGCATCATAGGCTGCAATGAATCCGCGAACCCCGGAGTCGCCTCCCGACGTGCCTACAATGACGATGCCGTTCACGATCAGGGGAGCGCTGGTCGCTCCGTAGTGCTTCTCCTTCTCGGCGTATTCGACATCCCAGATCAATCCTCCCGATCGCGCGTCAAGACGCAGCAAGTGGGCATCATCGGTCTCGACGTAGACGGAATCCTGCCAAACGGCGACACCACGATTTTTGTGAGCGGCTGCGTCATCCAGCAACCCTGAGCTCACCGAACGCTGGTAGTGCCACACTGCTCGGCCAGTTTGTGCATCCAGGGCGAATACATCATTTGCAGAAGTGATGTACATGATGCCCCGGATCACAACGGGCGTCACCTCCAGGCGTTGAGTGTTTCCGGGATGAAAAACCCAGGCCGCACGCAATTGGGCAACGTTTAGGGGACTGATCTGCCGCAAAGCGCTGAAGCGCCGGCCGGAATAGTCGCCATTGTAAGAAGTCCAATTCTCACCCACGGGGCGCACCCGCAGATCTTCCGCACTCACGCTGGCCGATGCGGTCACAGAGGATCGATCCGATTGCAACGGCAAGGTGCTTTCCGAGAGTGCCGCTGACAGCAACAGCCACAGGAAGAATCTCATTTAGCGATTTTCCCCGTTTTCCACGAGCACTTCCTGGAGAGCGCCGCGATCCAGACCGTTGCCATCGATCAGGTGCAGTGAGAGGCGTGCCACTTTTCCTTGGGGAGAGATCTCAGTTTCCAGTGCAGTCGCCTCCGTGGGTGTAACGTCGAGCAGAGAGATTGTGCCCAGGCTCGCCCCGCGTTGGTCATAAGAATGCGCGATCAATTGGCCGGGAAACAGAACACCAAAGGAGCCGGAAAGCTTGACCTTGCCATTCGGTTCGCGAATCGCGCGCAGTGGACGCAGAACAATTCCTGCTTCGCTCACACCATGAAATTCCGAGCCGGCACGCGTCGGAAACCACTCGGTGTTAAAGGTGCAACTCTCACCCGGACGCAATCGGCACATCGGGCTATTGATCTCGGCTTCCAAATAGTAGGGGCTCGCATCAGGATCGGAGCCAAGTTCGACTTCACCGTCTTCATTCACCCGTGGTTCCGGTCCATTCGTCCAGAAAATGACCGACGCTTTCCCGGGATAGGCCTTTCCTTCCTCGTACTGGAAGCGTTCCACCATGGCGTAGCGGCTGCTGCCATCGACGACTGCCAGCCATCCCGCGGTCGTGTCTAGCCACAGTTCCGCAGCCATGTGGAGATAGTGCACGGAAAAGAGCCCGTCATCACGTACCGAGACGGCACGGTTTTCTGCTGGACCAAAGCGTACATGGTAGCGATTGAGATAACTGCTTGCCGGGTTGGCGGGAGTGAAGGTCCGGAAATCACGATTCATCGGTGAGCTGCCCGCGCCGCCCGATTGCCCCTGGTTCGAAGTGTCGTATTGCGAGACCGACTGCATCGACCATTCCACGGTGTGGCCCGTGATGTTCTTCATGGTGGCGTGAAAGGCGATGCGCGGGGAGTCGTCATCCAACGAAATCGTGCGCACAAACTGAATGCCCGTTTGAACATCAGCGGGCCCAGTCAATTCGATTTCACAGTGTTTTCCCGAGGCAACCTTGCGCAGGCTGAAAGGACCGTCATCGAGGATGTCCGAGTTACCCGCCCAATGCCTTTCGTCATCATTTCCCTCGGGCAGGAGCCAGAGCTTGTCGCCGCCATAGTTGAACCATTGCGCGGCTGTCGGCGGGAAGTATTTGCCGGCGAGTTTGGGATTCACAAAAAGATAGGGATGCCCCGCGAAAGTCACCTGCATCAGCCGTCCACCGTTTTGCGGAACGACGATCAATTGCACCCATTGATTGGATATTTGTTTCCCCTGCCAACCTTTGTATTCCACTTCCTCGACGCGGCATTCGGCCGTTGGCCTGACTGCGGTCTGGGCGGGGGCAGCAGAAGCAAGCAGAGTGAATGCATTCCCCACAAGCACAACCACGCTGATGAGATTGTGCAATGTATTCTTCAGAGAGCGATGAGTGGTCACAAGTGGCCTTTGTAGTTCGCCGAGCCTAACACGAACGAGCATTTCCCACCGGGACTCGTTCCTGGCAAACGGAATAAAAACCAATAAAACGAAAGAAATCAATTTGCGTCAAGAAAATTTTGTGATATACCAGATTCTCAAATGACGCGGTCCAGCTGCGCTTGTGCGAAGTTGCAGACCTTCCTTGTCGTTTTGCTGGTCTCTTCGGCCGGGTTGGCACAAGACCGCAAAGTAGACCCAACGTGGCTGCATCGCTACGTTCCAGATATCCCGGAGACTCGCGTCGCTTTCTCATCCGAGCGCTGTCACTACAAAGCTATTTTTGGGGAGGGCGATGGAGACGCACGACCCCTCCAGAGCGTGGCTCGCTTCGGACAGGCTTTGGTCGACGGGCATGGAACCTGCCTGAAGTCGTTGTACGAACATGAAGAAGAACTCTACTTCATCCTGTCGGGCAGCGCTACCTTAACCTACGGGCAGACGAGTTATGCGATGCGCAGTAACGACTTTACCTATCTGCCACCTGGCATCAGTCATTCCATAGGTAATAGCGACGCATCTCCCCTCGAACTGTTGGTGATGGGCTTCAGGATCCCGACCACAGTGCAAACCGATCCACCTGCACCGAAACCCAGGATTGTGAACCTGGATCAAGTGAAAGAGGAGACCGTCCGAGGACATCCCACGTCGGTCCTATACAAGCTGTTGGCGGGGCCGCGCACAGGAAAGCGCGACTCGATTGATGCGGCCTATGTGGTGACCAGTCTGTTCTGGATGGACTTCGCTCCCGGCGGCACAAACTTTCCCCATCATCACGAGACCGCCGAGGAGATCTACCTCGTGATCGAGGGCCATGGCGACATGGTCGCCGGAGGCGGAATGGACGGAATCGAAGGACGTCATCCCGCCCGGCCGGGCGATGCATATTACTTTCGCTCGAATTGCACCGTAGGTTTTTACAACGAAAACAAACCGGGAGTGAAGGCGCAGATCCTGGCCGTGCGATCGCAAATTCCAATCCCGGATGAAAAGGACTAACCAAACGTTATTGGGCATCAAATCTCATTCAGCACAATCGAGGGCTGGGCAGGTGTGGTGCGAGGAGGTGCCGTCATGAGTGTCCCCGATTCCAGCCGGCGTTCGTTTTTCAAGTGGATGGCGGCTGCTCCGCTACTGACGCAGATCGCAGTCCGCGACCTCTATGCCCACGCGGCTGCCGTTGTGGGAAAAGATCCGCGCGAGAATATTTACACCCGCCTCGGTGTTCCAACCGTCATCAATTGCCGGGGAACCTGGACGTATCTGAGTGGCTCCCTCGAATTCCCGGAAGTGCGTCAGGCCCAATTCGAGGCCGCCGAGTACTTTGTGGACATGATCGATCTGCAGCGCGCGGTCGGGCGCAGACTGTCTGAGTTGACCGGGGCCGAGTCCGGCATGGTGACTTCAGGTTCGGCCGGCGCCATGGCGGCAGCAACTGCTGGCTGTATGGCGGGCACTGATGACAAATACATCTGGCAACTGCCCGACACGACTGGGCTGAAAAATGAGGTCGTAATGGTGGGCGGGCGGAGCGCTTTTGACAGTGCTATCCGACTGACTGGCGCCAGGCTCGTGCTGGCGTACTCGCCGGAGGAACTATCGAACGCCATCAAAGAGAACACCGCCATGATCTATACCACCGATCTCGGTGAGAAACTCGAGCACGAATTGGCCATCGCGAAAGATCACAAAGTGCCAATGCTGCTCGATGACGCTGCCGGCATTCCGCCGGTGAGCAATGTGAAACTGTACGCCAAGATGGGCATTGACCTCTACTGCTTTTCCGGTGGAAAGGGGCTTTGCGGACCGCAGTGCAGCGGTTTGTTGCTGGGCCGTAAAGACCTGGTCGAAGCCGCCCTGATGAACTGCAATCCCCGCGAAGGAGCGGTCTGCCGCCCGATGAAGGTCGGGAAGGAAGAGATCATCGGCTGTCTCACTGCGCTGGAAAGCTGGCTCAACCTCGACGAAAAGAAGCTATACGCCGAATGGAATGACCGCGTGGATCGCATCCGCAAGTTGGTTGAAACAATTCCGGGCGTAAAGACAAACATCTACATTCCGGATGACGGTAATCGCTATCCGACCTTGCGCGTTTCCTGGGACGAGCAGGCTTGGGGCTTCACGGCGATGGATTGTGTGCGTCAGCTGCGCGCCGGCAATCCCCGGGTTGAAGTTCTCGGACCAGACAATCCCAGTCTGGTGAAGGCAGTCCGGGAAGGAAATCCAAACCGGAAAGAACGGAAAAGCCCCCGCTACATCGAACTGGTCTCAATGACGATCAAGCCGGGCGAGGAAATGATTGCAGGACAAAGCTTGCGGGTTGTGCTGGGGGCCGCGCAGAAGAAGTCCGCGGCCTGAGCTTGAGGGAAGCCTTGAGAAAAAGCTTGCAAACAATCCCATCAATCCTGCTCGCGGCAGTCGTTCTGGCGCCCGCCGCCATGGCGCAGGCCCCCTTACGCTCCGTGGTTCCACCCAACTCCCCGGCAAATCGCTTCTTGTCGCCCGCAGTGGACGCGGGAGATTATCTTTACATTTCCGCTCAAGGTCCGCATCGGGCAGACGGCAGTTTGCCGGCTGCATATCGCGATCAGGTGAGGCAGGCCCTCGACAATGTGAAAGCGATCGTCGAGGCTGCGGGACTCACCATGCAGCATGTGGTTTACACCCAGGTTTATCTCGACAACATCAGAGAGTACGAGGAGATGGATCGCGCTTTCGCCGACTACTTCGGAAACGCTCCTCCTGCGCGCGCAGTGTTGGGCGTGGCGCGTGTTCCCGATCCGCCCCTTCAGATCAGTGCGGTCGCCATTCGCGATTTGTCCGAGAGACGCGCGATTTATCCCGCGAATTTCGCCTCCCGGCAATCGGCACCGCCGGGAATTCTTACGCACGACCGTTTGTTTCTCTCCGCTATGCCGGGTAGCGATCCCGAGACGGGAAAAGTTCCCGACGACCCCGCCGCTCAAGTCGATCTCGCCCTCGACCGCATGCAAGCAGTCTTGAAGGCGGCCGGCCTGGACTTCCGCAACATGGTCTTCGTCAATCCGTACCTCACATCGGAGATGCCCGCGCGTGTCATGAACCAGCATTACGCCGCGCGTTTCGAGTTCGGCAATACTCCGGCGCGCGCCACCATCGATGTATCGAGTCTGCCCGATGGTGCACACATCGAGTACACCGGCGTGGCCGTGCGTGACCTTGCGCAACGCCGCGCTATCCGTCCCCTGAACATGCCTCCCAGCCCAACCGCCAGCCCCTGTGTTTTTGCTGGAGACACCCTCTATTGTTCCGCCAAAGATGGTTTCATTCCGGGACCACACGGCGGAATCTACGCGACCACAACGCCCCACCAACTCCGCCAGACCATGCGCAATCTGCTCGACAACCTTGAGGAAGCCAGAATGACTTTCGATGAGGTAGTGGATACGACGGTTTATCTGGACGACCTGGCAGATGTGCCGGCGTTCGACGAAGTTTACGCCCAATACTTTGGCCGAACCATGCCGGCGCGCACCACAGTCAAGCAAGTGGCTCCCACAGAGAGGAAGGCAGACAAAGGGGATCACTTTCCTGGACTGGAGCAAGTGTCGCTGATCGCCGTTCGACGAGCATCGAACCACTGAGCCCCACCACCATTCG
>Ga0123356_10002269_pt1 | contig 20724 bp, 20 predicted proteins | sample TergutEmb28metaG_2_FD_92546 | JGI IMG/M metagenome (GOLD analysis project Ga0123356, IMG submission 92546) | Embiratermes neotenicus P3 segment gut microbial communities from Petit-Saut dam, French Guiana - Emb289 P3 | ecosystem: Host-associated > Arthropoda: Insects > Digestive system > Gut ... | reverse complement strand
CTCGAGACGCCGACGAGCGCCGAGGTCACCCGCGGGTCTCGCAGCGTCCAGGCGATCGCCATCTGCGCGAGGCTCTGGCCGCGGCCGCTTGCGATCTCGTTGAGCGCACGCACGCGCTCGATGTTCTCCTCGGTCAGCATCCCGTCGTTGAAGGCGATGCCGCTGCGCGCACGCGAGCCCTCCGGCGTCCCGTCGAGGTACTTGTCGGTAAGCAGGCCCTGTGCCAGCGGCGAGAACGCGATGCAGCCGATCCCCTCGTCCTCCAGCACGTCCAGGAGTCCGTCTTCGATCCAGCGGTTGAGCAGTGAGTACGAGGGCTGATGGATCAGGATCGGCGTGCCGAGCTCGCGCATGATCTCGCTCGCCCGCCGGGTCAACTCTGGACCGTATGAGCTGATCCCCGCATAGAGCGCCTTGCCCTGACGCACGGCACTATCGAGCGCGCCCATCGTCTCCTCCAGCGGCGTGTCCGGATCGACGCGGTGCGAGTAGAAGATGTCGACGTAATCGAGCCCCATGCGCTGCAGGCTCTGGTCGAGGCTGGAGAGCACGTACTTGCGCGAGCCCCACTCGCCGTACGGGCCGGGCCACATGTCGTAGCCCGCCTTTGTCGAGATCACGAGCTCGTCACGCAGGCCGTGAAAGTCCTCGCGCAGCAGGCGGCCGAAGTTGATCTCGGCCGAGCCGTAGGGAATCCCGTAGTTGTTGGCGAGGTCGAAGTGCGTCACCCCGAGGTCAAACGCGCGCCGCAGGATCGCGCGACTCTGCGCGATCGGGTGCGAGTCCCCGAAGTTCTGCCAGAGGCCGACTGAGATCGGCGGTAGCAGCAGACCGCTGCGACCGGTGCGACGATACGGCACCGAGTCGTAGCGGTCTTCGCGTGGTACGTAGCGCTCACGTGGCGGCATGCGGCCCCGTCTCGGCGCGCGTCAGGCGTCGGTCGACGGGGTGCTTGCCTCCTCGGCGCCCGGCTCCGGCTCACCCGCCGACTCCGGCTCACCTGCCGACTCCGGCTCACCGGCCGAGGCCGACTCAGGCTCCGCGGCCGGGGCCGAATCGGCGACGGGATCCGAGCCGTTGACAGACGCTCCGGCGTCGGCCGCGCCGGCCGCAGGAGCGGAATCCGCGGACTTCCCCGCCTGCATCTCGGTGAACACGTGTGCGGCGCCGGCGCCAACCAGGCCGAGGCCGAGCGAGAACAGGCCCCATTTCGCCCCGGTCTTCTCCTTGCCGCGGAGCGCATCGAGCGACAGCGAGCCCGGGCCCGACTCGGCGAGTGAAACCGCCGCCGCTGCCAGCACGACGTTGTACTCGTAACCGCCCTTGTGCGCCCACGGGCCGTTGGGGAGGTGGACCCGGTTGATCGCCGTGGCCATCACGGAGACGAGCCCGGCGGCGGCAAGCGGAGTCCTGTAGCCCAGCAGTACGCCGGCGCCGCCGAGCGTCTCGGCAGCACCCGCCGCGGTCGCCTGGACCTTGCCCGGCTTGAGGCCCATCTGCTCGAAGGTCTCCGCCTGACCCTGCAGGCCCTGCCCACCGAACCAGCCGAAGAGTTTCTGAGTGCCATGACCGATGAAGAAACCTCCCACTGAGGCTCGCAGCAACAGACGCCCGACTTTCATGTCCTTCACCTCCGGATCGACGGTTAAAGCCTGACTCCACGGTAACTGGTTCGCGGCCCGCGAGTCCCCTATCGGCCGTACAGCGTCCGGTCGAGCCAATCGATCGAGCGCTGCAGCTGCTCGACCGTGGCCCTGCCGGCCGACTCGATCCCGAGCGCGCGGTTGACCTCGGCGTTGACGTCGCTATGACGGATGCGGCGGTCGCGCGCGAGCTCGGCCACGAGCCTGTGGCGCTTGGCGCGCAACTGTGCGCGCTGTTCGAACAGCGGCACTGCGCCTGCCCCGGCGGGCGTTGCCGGGGCAGGCGGCGCCACCGGGGTCGGCGCCGGGGCGCGGGTCGGCGCCGGGGCGCGGGTCGGCGCCGGGCCGAACAGCGTCATCTGCGGCGCGACGTCGGCGCTCAGCGGCTCGAAGTCGAGCACGTCGGTCCGCTCCGTCGCGCGCCGCTCCGGCTCGTCGAGCTCGCCGAGATCCTCCGTGTCCCCGCGGCGGCGGGCCAGATACCGCAGCTCCTGCTCGACGGCGGCGGCATGGTCGCGCAGAACCGTGTCGGCCGGGATGTAGAGCCAGCTCGGCTCAGGCTCGCGCCCCGGGATCGTCCGCACGAACCGCCCCACGATCTGGCGGAAGATCAGCGGCGTCTTGGCCGCGGTCGCGTAGACGCCGACCCGCAGCCGCGGGATATCGACGCCCTCCGAGACCATGTTGACGGCGACGATCCAGGGCTCGTCGGAGTGCGTGAACGCGGCCAGCCGCGCCGCCGAGCGCGAGTCCTGGTGGAGAACCACGACGGGTGGCCGGCCGCTCACCTCGCGCAGCCGCGCCGCGATCTTGCGCGCGTGCGTCGAGTCGGCCGCGACCACGAGCCCGCCGGCCTCGGGGTGGCCGCCGGCGCGCAGCGATCGCAGCCGCACATCGGCTTCGCCGAGGATCCGCGGCAGCCCGTCGGGCAGTTCGGTGGAGATCGCGGTCCGGTAGCGCCGGCTCGCCTCACGACTCGACAGCACAGTGTCGAAGCTCGACTCGATCACGTCCTCGCCGCTGCGCCACGACAGCGCGCCGTCGTAGGTGACGAACACGACCGGGCGGCAGACGCGGTCGCGCACGGCGTCGGCGTAGGGATAGGAGATGTCCGGCTCGGCGAGCCCGTCAGCGTCGTACTCGACGCCCGGGATCGGGGTCGCGTCGGAGCGGAACGGCGTGCCGGACAGCAGCAGCCAGCGCGACGCCGGGCCGAACGCCTGCCCGAACCCAACCCCCCACGCGAGGTCCTCGCCGAGGTGGTGGGCCTCGTCGGCGATCACGAGCGTGCGCTCACGCGTGCCGGCCGCCCACACGCGCGGAGACATCGCGATGCGCGCGTAGGTGACGACGACTCCGTGAAACCCGCTTGGCGGCCGCGGCGACTCCGCGTCCGGGGCCAGCTCGAGCCCGAGCGCGTGTGCGGCCCGTGCCCACTGCCGCGTCAGCGGCGCCGTCGGGCAGGCGATCACGAGACCGTCGGCGTCGCCCGCCGCCAGCTCGCCGCGCGCGAATTCCAGCGCCGGGCGGGTCTTGCCCGCGCCCGGTGCGGCCGAGATCAGGAACGCGCCCTCGCGCCACTGCGACATCGCCCCTAGTGCGCGCTGCTGCCATTCGCGCAGTCCAGCGGGACTGCGCGAATCCAAAAGCTCTGTTGCCGTCAGGGACACGAGTTCGGCATGGTGCCGAGCGGCTCGGACGCGATACCCCGACGGTAGGATCGAGGCCGTGATCGAGCCCTTCGTCGATGTCGGCTGGCTGCAGCGGAACCGCGCCGACGTGGTGCTCGCAGACGTGCGCTGGTACCTCGACGGCCGCTCGGGGCGCGCCGCCTACGAGCAGGGACACATCCCCGGCGCCGTGTTCGTCGACCTCGACACGGTCCTGTCGGAGCCCCACGAGGACGACAGCGCGGGTCGCCACCCGCTGCCCACGCCCGCGCGCTTCGCCGCCGGACTCGGCGCGCTCGGGATCGGCGACGCTGACACCGTCGTCGCCTACGACGACTCCGGCGGCATCATCGCCGCCCGGCTGGTGTGGCTGCTGCGCGCGACCGGCCACGATGCGGCGCTGCTCGACGGCGGCCTCCAGGCGTGGCCGGCCGCTGATCTGCACCGCGACCACCCGCGCCCCAGGCCGCCCGCGACGTTCACGCCCGTCCCCTGGCCGGCGGACCGGCTGGCGCAGATCGACGCGGTCGCGTCCAGCACCGATGTGCTGATCGATGCCCGCGATGCGGGCCGCTTCAACGGCGGGCCGGATGCGGTCGACCCGCGCTCCGGACACATCCCCGGCGCCCGCAGCGTGCCCACGCGCGACCACCTCGACGCGGACCTCCGCATCGGGTCTCCGGAGACGCTCAGAGCCACGTTCGCCGCCGCCGGGATCACCGGGGAAACACCCGTCATCTCCTACTGTGGCTCCGGCGTGTCAGCCTGCCACAACCTGCTCGCGCTGGAGCGCGCCGGCCTGGGCCCGGGGCGGCTCTACCCGGGTTCGTGGTCGGAGTGGAGCCGCGACCCGGCCCGCCCGATCGAGCCCGGCTAACCCGCCCGATCGAGCCCCGCTAACGTTGGGCATATGGATACCGAGCAGACCCCCACCAAGACTGAAGATGTATCCGAGCTCACCGACGAGCAGTGGCGCGAGCGCCTGACGCCGGACGCCTACCAGGTCCTGCGCCACGCCGCCACGGAGCGTCCGTTCACCGGTGCCTTCGTCAGCAACAAGGACACCGGGATGTATCACTGCGCGGGCTGCGGCGCGCCCCTGTTCAGCTCCGGCACGAAGTTCGATTCGGGCTGCGGCTGGCCGAGCTTCTACGCCCCCGTGGAGAGCGAGAACGTGATCAACCGCCTCGACACGAGCCACGGCATGATCCGCACCGAGGTGCTGTGCAAGAACTGCGGTGGCCACCTCGGCCATGTGTTCGAGGACGGCCCCGAGCCGACCGGCCTGCGCTACTGCATCAACTCGGTGGCGCTTGGCTTCGATCCGAAGAGCTAGTACGCCCGTCCTGGCGCTCTTCCTCCGCTGGTGGGGTGGGCGCCTCCGCTGGTGGGGTGGGCGCCTCCGCTGGTGGGGTGGGCGCCTCCGCTGGTGGGGAGGGCGGGAGCGAATCACCAGCGGAATCGTCGCGCTGCTGGTGGAGCAGCTGCCGTCGGCGGCGGCGCTCGCGCACCTGCCACCACACGATCGCGCCCACCACCTCCACGCCGAGCGCGATCGCCGCGACGACCCCGACCTGCTCGAGCACGTGCGCGACGGCGTTGCCGCCGTAGTAGCCGACGAGCCCGTAGGTGATCGCCCAGGTGATCCCGCCCAGCGCGTTCCAGAAGAAGAAGGTCCGGAAGCGCATGTGGTTGATGCCCGCGAGCCAGGCGACGGCGAACCGGATCAGCGCGATCCAGCGGCCGATGAAGACGGTCTTGGCGCCGTGGCGCCTGAAGTAGCGGTCGCCGGCGTCGATCACTCGCGCTCGGTGCTCGTGGAAGGGTCCCTTGCTCGTGAGCACCTCGCGGCCGAGCTTGCGGCCCAGCAGGTAGCCGATGTTGTCGCCCAGGATCGCCGATCCGGCGGCGATCACGATCACCAGCCAGATCTGCAGATGCCCCTGGCTCGCCAGCACGGCGGCCAGCACCAGCGCCGTCTCACCCGGCGACGGAACGCCCATCGACTCCAGGCCGATCAGCGCCGGTAGCGCGTACCCGAGCCCACTGCTGACGCTGATGATCGCTGCGAGCGCAAGCATCCGCGCAGGCTACACGCCCGCTGCGCTCGCAATCGGATCCGTGGACGGCGCCTCGGTCGGCTGCAGCCGCAGCATGAACGTGGCGCCAGGGCCGTCGGTGTCCGCGAGCACCAGCGAGCCCCCCATCCGCTGCGCGAGCTCGCGCCCAATCGCGAGGCCGAGCCCGAAGCCGGCCTCGCCGCCCGTCTCGCTGCCGCGCTTGAAGCGTTCGAAGATCAACGCGCGCTCCTCCTGCGCGACGCCGGGACCCTGGTCGCTGACGATCAGCGTCGGCTCCGGCCGGGAGCGCACCTCGACCCTGATCTCCGTGTCTCGCGGGGCCACGCGCAGCGCGTTGTCAAGCAGGATCCGCAGGATCCGCGCAACGCTGCCGGGGTCGGCGAGCGCCCAGGCGGGGGCGCGGTCCTCGGTCAGCTTGACGCGCACGCCGCGGCCGGCACTGGCCAGCTCGAACTCGGCCAGCACAGCACGACCGAGCTCGCCGAGCTCGATCGGCTCCGAGCGGAGGCTGATCTCGGCGTCGATGCGGCTGAGGTCGAGCAGGTCGGCGGCGAGCCGCGACAGGCGCCGCGACTGGGCGCGGGCGCGGTGCAGCAGCGCGGACGCGTCGTCGATGTCGAGGTCCCCGGCCTGGAAGTCCTCGGCGAGCAGCTCGAGCATGCCCTCGAGCGAAGCCAGGGGCGTGCGCAACTCGTGCGACGCGGTCGCGACGAACGCGCGCCGCGCCTCCTCCTGCTGCAGCAGGCGCCGCTGCATGATCGCGAATGAGCGCGCCAGGTCGCCGACCTCGTCGCGCGCCCGGTCAGCCGGGAAGGCCGCGACGCTGCCGCCGATCGCCAGTTGCAGCGCCGCCTGCCGCAGGCGCTGCAGGCGGCTGACGAGCGTGCCGGCCAGCGGGATCGCGAGCAGCATCGTCAGCAGGATCGCTACCAGCGCCGCGATCTCGAATGCACGCCGCACCGCCTGGACGGACGGCTGGATCTCATCGATCGACTTGCGCACCGCCAGCACCGCGTCCGAGCCATGCCGGTAGGCGTTGAGCGGGATCGCGGCTCGCACCACCGGCTGGTTCGCGACGTTGCCGAATGTGAGGTGCGGCTGCCCGTGCTGATAGGCCTGCTGGATGTCGCTCAGCTCGCCGATCTCGTTGCCGGGGGTGAGCTGCGGGGACTGGCAGCCACCGGGCACGATCACCCGGCCGTTGCCCTGACCGTCGACGTGGCCGATCAGCGTGACGTTGCTGGTCCCGAGCCGCCGTCCGAGGTCGATTATCGCCCTGTTCAGCTCCGTGGACGCCTCGTTGGCCTGCTGCGCGAGCGTGCTGTGCGGGGGCGCGACGCAGGCCTCCGGGATCAGCCAGTAGGGAATGTGCGCGAGGCTCGTCAGATCGACCTTCGCGTCCGCGACCTCTTTCGTGAGCGTCTTCTGCGCGGCGTTCTTGAGCGAGCTCTCCAGCTGCGGCAGCAGCACCAGGGCCGCGACCCCGAGGCTGATGGCCGTGGTCACGATCACGGCCCCGACGATCCGACCACGAAGCCCGAAGGCGCTCCAGCGCAAACGCGCCAGCAGCATCAGTGCCTCCGGGCGGGCACTTTCACCTCACGAGCCGCCGAGCCGGTAGCCGGCACCGCGTACTGTGAGGATGTACTTCGGCTTGTCGGGCTCCGGCTCGAGCTTCTCCCGCAGGTGACGGATGTGCACGTCGATCGCGCGAGGGTCGCGGTAGGCGCTGTCACCCCAGATCGCGCGCAGCAGCTCCTGGCGGTTCAGCAGGCGCCCCGGGTCGGTCATCAGCGCGTCGAGCAGCTCGAACTCGCTGAACGTGAGCCGCACCGGCTGGGACTCGAAGGTCACCTCGCGACGCGAACGGTCGAGCGTGATCGGGCCGACGCTGAGCACGTCCGAGCCCATCGTGCCGCGGGCGCCCGTGCGCCGCAGCACCGCGCGGATGCGGCTGCGCAGCTCGGCCAGCCCGAACGGCTTGGTGACGTAGTCGTCACCGCCGGCCTCGAGCCCGAGCACGGCGTCGGCCTCGGAGTCGAGCGCCGTCAGCATGATGATCGGCACGACGTTGCGGCGCGCGCGCAGCGTGCGGCAGACCTCGTATCCGTCAGGCCCCGGACCGAGTGCGATATCGAGCAGGACGATGTCGAAGTGCTCGGCGCTGGCGCGGTCGATCGCCTCGCGGCCGCCGGCCACGGCCGTCACCTGATGGCCCTCGCGTGAGAACGAGCGGGTCAGCATCTCGCGCAGATCCGACTCGTCGTCGACGACGAGGATGCTCAACGAAGCGTCGGTTTCGTTGGTCCCGTTAGTCAGCTGGCTGGAACGCTCTGTGACCATTCGGCCACGATCGTAGCGATTGACTCGCCTGTGTCCACCGGTTCGGGTTCTCCGATCCGGCCTTCCACTGCCACCGCCCATAGCGAAACGAGCCAGGTCATGGTCGCGAGCACGACGTGCACCCAGACCATCTCACCCGGCAGCTTGAGCTCGAATTGCACCGCGCCCACAAGGCCCTGAGCGGCCAGCAGGATGCCGAGCACGGTCAGCGGCTCGAGCGGATCGAGCTCCCCGCCGCGGCTGCGCTTGAGCAGCCAGACAAGGATCGTCAGCACCCCGAAGACGGCCGCGATCGTCGCGTGCTGGTGCACGGCCCATTGCAGAGTGTCGGGGCCCTCGATCGTCAGGCGCTTGATGTGCTGGCCGACGAGGCCGCCCGAATGCGGACCCGCGGCGGTCGCCGCCGTGCCGGCGAACAGGGTGATCGCGCACAGGACCGAAAGCCCTCTGACCGACCAGACAAGCGCCCGATCCTTGGTCCGCGGCCGCGCGCCCTGCGGGTAGGTGGCCCGCCATGCCAACCAGAAGGCGAAGATCAGGATCACCATCGACAGCAGGAAGTGCGACATCACGAACCCGGGCGCGAGCTTCTCGCGCACCGTGAAGCCGCCCAGCACAGCCTGCGCGACGACCCCGAGCGGGAGCGCGAGTGACAGCCACATCAGGTCCCTGCGGAACGGCTTGCGTGTGAACGACAGCACGAACACCAGCGCCACGACCACGCCGACCAGGCCGGAGATCGCCCGGTTGCCGAACTCGATCAGCGGATGCAGGGCCAGCGGCGGGTAAACGTGCCCGTAGCAGCGCGGCCACGTCGGGCAGCCGAGGCCCGAATCGGTCAGGCGCACCGCCGCGCCGGTGAAAACGATCAGCGTCAGTGCCGCCAGTGCCAGGTACGTGACCTTGCGGAACTGATCTTCGTTTACCTCCAACCTCCTGCGCATCACACCGGATCCTACGAGATTATGTGAACGGCGGCGAGGAATTGAGCTCGGAAAGCGTCGGCGCGCCCAGGTCACGCGCGGACGCGATCAGCTGGTCGGCCGCGATCGGCCACTCGATCCCGACCTCGGGATCGCTGTAGCGAAAGCCGGACTCAGCCGTCGCGTCGTAGTAGCTCGTGACCTTGTAGGTGACGTCCGCGACGTCGCTGAGCACGCAGAACCCGTGGGCGAAGCCGTCGGGCACATACAGCTGGTGATGGGACTCGTCGTCGAGCTCGTACCCCTCCCACCGCCCGAATGTGGGCGAGGCGCTGCGGATATCGACGACCACGTCAAAGATCGCGCCCCGGGCGCAGCGCACGAGCTTCGCCTGCCCAGGCTGGAAGTGCATGCCGCGGACGATCCCGCGCCGTGAGCGAGAGTGGTTGTCCTGAACGAACTCGGGCTCGATCGCGGCCGCGGCAAGCGCCTCCGCGCGGAACGTCTCGACAAAGAAGCCGCGTTCGTCGCCATGGACGACCGGCTCGATGATCTTCACGCCTTCCAGACGCGCCTCAATCACCTTCACGACGCGGGAATCTAGAGCAGGCCCGCGAGAATCTGCTCGAGGCCCGCCCGCAGGCTCACCGCCGGAGCCCAGCCGAGCTCATCCCGCGCCCGCGAGACGTCCAGACAGCTGCGGCTGACCTCGCCGGGTCGCTCGGGCAGGAACTCGGGATCTGGCAACGTGAGCCCGCGGGCGGCGCCGACCTCGCGCAGGGCGTCGACGAGGTCGAGCACCGAGGTCTCCTCGCCGCCGGCGATGTTGAACGGGCCGGTGAGATCAGAGTCGGCGGCGAGCAGGTTGGCGTGCACGACGTCGGCCACGTCGACCCAGTCGCGCGTCTGGCGTCCGTCGCCGAACACATGTGGGGTGCGGCCGTCGAGCAGACAGCCGCAGAAGATGGCGACGACCCCGGCCTCGCCGTGGACGTCCTGGCGCGGCCCGTAGACGTTGCCGTAGCGCAGCGACACGGTGGAGAGCCCGTGCAGCCGCGCGTACAGCCCGCAGTAGCCCTCCGCCGCCAGCTTGCTCTGACCGTAGGGAGCGAGCGGGCGGATCGGGTAGTCCTCCGGCGTCGGCAGCAGCTCGGCGTCGCCATAGAGCCCGCCGCCGGTCGAGGTGTCCACGACGCGCCTGGTGCCGCACGCCTGGGCGGCAGCGAGCACGTTGATCGTCCCCAGGATGTTGATCGAGGCGTCGTTCGCCGGGTCCTCGACCGAGTGGCGCACGTCGATCTGGGCGGCGAGGTGAAAAACCAGCTCCGGGCGCACCTGGGCGAACAGCTCGAGCAGCGCGCCGGCGTCGCGCGTGTCCAGCACGTGCAGCTGCGCACCGGCCGCGATGGCGCCATGGAGATTGGCGCGCTTGCCGGTCGAGAGGTTGTCGAGCACCGTGACCCGGTCGCCGCGCGCGACCAGCGCATCGACCAGGTTCGACCCGATGAAACCCGCGCCGCCGGTCACCATGCAATTCATGTCCCCTCCTGCGTCCTCGTGCCGCGCTCGGCACGAGGACGGGTGTCAGTTGTTCGCGAACGCGTAATAGTCAGGCTTGCGCTGACCATTCTCCTGAATCAGGCCGCAGGAGTTGGCCGGCAGGTCGTCATGCACCTGGGACCAGCCGAGCGAGTAGATGTAGCCCGCGTGACGCGAGGCGGCCAATGCGTCCTTGACCCAGGTGGCGGCGATGCTGGGGCTGTTGACGTAGAAGTTGAACGTGTGGTCGGGTGCGGTCGGAACGCAGAACTGCGACAGGAACAGCGGCATCGGGTGGCCGAGGTAGGTTCTGGTCCACGATTCCAGCCGCGGCAGATCCGAGAACTGCACCTCGCCGAAGCTGGACGGCGTCGCGCCGAACTGCGGCCGCGTATAGCTGAACGGGTCGTGGCCGTACATGTCCATCCGCGGCGGCCTGCCGTCCGGCAGCCTGAGGTTCTCCATCCACAGCTGCGTATCGATCAGCCCGCCGGTGTAGGTGCCTCCCCCGATCACGAGGTTGGCCTGGCTCCCGCGCTTGAGCACCCGGTAGGCGGCGTCGAGGATCTGCGCGTAGCGGTGCGGCGCCGCGGCCTGCGCGGATGTGAGCCGCGTCTGTGTTGAGAGGGCGGGAGTCTCCGGGCGGAAGTTGCCCCTGCGGGTGGGCTCGTCCCAGACCATCCACATGTGCACCTTCGGGTACTCGCGCGATGCCGCCTGGACGAAGTTGGCGTAGTCCTGCGGGTCCTTCGGCGCCCAGCCGTCGCCCTGATGGCCGCCGTTCGCCCATGCGGGCGCGTTGCCGACCTGGAGCAGCACCCGCATCCCGAACCGCTGTGCCTCGTTGATCTCCTGCGTCACCGTCGCAGGCCAGGTGTAAGCCGGATCACTCGGGATCGAGGGGTGCTGCGGTTGCGTCGCCGCGACCTGAGACCAGTCCAGCGAGGTCTCATAGATCCGCGCGCCGAGCGCTCTGTACAGCGGGAACTGGTTGACGCCGCGGTAGGTCATCGGCCCCCAGACCGCCTTCTGAAAGGCGCTTGCGCCAGCGGGCGCGAGCGCCGCCGAAACACCGGCCAGCACGACCGCGAGCGCGGCGACACGGGAGATACGGCGTCGCATGCGGCCCGATGTTAGAAGGCGTCACTTCAGGCCCCGATAAGGCTCGCTTATACAGATCCCATACATATGGGCATGCAGGGGCTCGTCAGCGTATACAGTGCGCTGCCACGGCCTTATGAATGTCGCCTTCGACAGTCGCGCACGCAAGGACAGCCGCGGGATCGGCCGTTATACCCGCTCTCTGATGGACGCGCTCGTCGCCGCGGGTCGCGGGAGCCTGATCGAGACCCACGAGCCGAATGGCGATCACGCCGCCGTCTATCACTCGCCCTGGCTCGAGGGCGCGTTGCTGCACTCGCCGGTGCCGATGGTGGTCACCTTGCACGACCTGATCGCGCTCAAGCATCCCGGTGAGCGGCTGCGCCGCGGTCTGAGGATGCGGTTGCGGCATCTCGCGGCCCAGCGCGCGGTGCGCGTGATCGTGCCGACGAGGGTGGTCGCCGACGAGGTGATGCTCGCGCTCGCGATCCCGTCCGAACGCATCGAGGTGATCCCGGAGGCTGCCGCCCGGGTCTTCCATCCGCGTGCCGCCACCGAGGTCGCTGCGGTGCGCACGCGCTACTCGCTGCCCGACGAGTACCTGCTCTGGGTCGGCGGTCTGAAGACGCCGGACCGGCACAAGCGGATCGCCGAGCTCACCCGCTGCAAGCGCTCGCTGCCGCTGGTGCTGGTCGGGCCGAGCGGCCCCTGGGCGCACGAGCTGCCCGGAGTGACACTCACAGGCGAGGTGCCCGACGACGACCTCGCCGCGATCTACACCGGCGCGCACGCGGTCGTGTTCCCGAGCGGGGACGAGGGTTTTGGGCTCACGCCGGTCGAGGCGCTGGCCTGCGGCACGCCGGTCGCGGCCTGCGACGTGCCGGCCGTCCGCGAGGTGCTGGACGGCCGCGCGGACCTGCTTCCGTGCAACGACCTCGACGCGCTCGTGCGGAGCGCCGAAGCGGCGCGGCGCCCGGCGCCGGAGCCGCACGCATGGAGCTGGGAGGACGCGGCCGCGCTGACGTGGGACGTCTATGAGTCGGCCGCACGCACCCCACGGCGGGTGGGGCCGATTCTGGGCGCGCGGGCCTAAGGGGCCGGGACCTCCAGCATCAGCGTGACCGGGCCATCGTTGACAAGCTCGACCTGCATGTACGCGCCGAAGACTCCGCGGCGCGCCTGCAGCTTCTCGCAGAAGCGCTCATAGAGCGGCTCGGCGTGAGCGCCCGGAGCCGCCTCCACGTAGCTGGGGCGGTTCCCCCGCCGCGTGTCCCCGTAGAGCGTGAACTGGCTGACGCACAGGACCTCGCGCTCTCCGAGCGGCTCGTTCATGCGGCCGTCCGCGTCCGGGAAGATCCGCAAGGCGGCGACCTTCGCCGCGAGCCGATCGGCGTCCGCATCCGTGTCGCTGCCGGTCACGCCGAGCAGCACGAGCAGCCCTGGGCCGATCTCGCTCACCGTCTCACCATCGACCGTCACCGCCGCCCGCGTGACGCGCTGCACCAGTGCCCGCATCCGCAGGTCTGCTGCTAGAGCAGTTTCTCCATCGCGATGTGCTCGATCGCGGCCTCGACGAACTCACGTCCGCGCGGTCCGTAACCGGCCTGCTCGTACAACGTGCGAGCGTAAGTCTGGGCGTGCAGGACGATGCGGCCGGCGCCCCGTGCACGGGACTCGGTGTCGGTCCTGCGCAGCAGCGCCGAGGCGATCCCGCGGCGGCGCGCGCTGCGCCGCACGGCGAGCCGGCTGAACTGCACGGTGTTGCCGACGAACACCAGCCGGCAGGTGGCGATCACCTGACCGTCCTCGACGGCGATCAGGTGTAGCGCGCCCCGATCACGCCCATCGCGCTCCTCGTGCGGCGGCACGCCCTGCTCCACGCAGAAGACCTCGTGGCGGAGCGCAAGCGCAGCCTCAAACTCGTCCTGAGTCTCCAGCCGCCTGATCTCGTAGCCGAGCGTCGTGTCGGTCGTGTCGGCATGCCGTATCTCCACGTTCGGAAGCTTGTCATATGTGTTCCGTCCGCCGGTCTGCTTAAATAGCGGTTACGCTCTTCGCAGCAGGCGGCGTGGACATGCCACTGCTCTGAAGAGTCCCGACTCTGCTCTCGCCGAGAACTGAGAGCGTTACACGAGCTGCAAGCGTGACGCCTGCGGCCTCCCCTTTCCCGATTTCCTTTCTGAATCTCGTTGATGGGTGATTCCACCCCCTTCCCGAGTTCCGCCGCGATCAAGCGAGCGGAGCAGCTCACACGCGAGCGCTTTGTCTTCGACGGCGAGAAGCCCCAGGAGGCCCTGGCGCCAGGCACCGCCCGCCGGCGCGCGCTGGACGCTGCACTCGTCGACGTCGCGGCAAAGCTCAAGGTGCCGTCGCTCGAGTGGCGCCAGCAGTACTCGCTGCTGCTCGGGCTCGAGCGCGTGCTGTCCGAGGACGAGCCCAAGCTGGTCGATGGCACCGTGCTTTCGGCCCACCAGGTTGACGCGCTCTCAGGAACGCTGACCGCGCTGCTGGCCGCCGCCCAGATGAGTGAGGTGGTCGCGGAGCCGGAGGACGAGTCGCTCGACGACGAGCCGCTCGACGTCGATCGCGAGATCGAGGCCGATGCCGACGCAGGCGACGAGGAGGAGATCGAGACCGACGCCGAGGACGAGGACGAGGACGGGGACGGGGAGGCGATCGAGGACGAGGACGAGGACGGGGAGGCGATCGAGGACGAGGAGGCGATCGAGGATGAGGTCGCAGCCGAGGCCGAGCCCGAGCCCGATGACGTCGAGCCCACGGACTGGCAGCACGACGACGCCGCCCTCGACGAGGACATCTCCGAGGAGCAGTTGCTCGCCGACGACCCCGGCGCCGGGCGCCGCTTCTGGTTCGAGCACGCGACCGGCGCCGGCAAGACGGTCGCCGCCGTCGGCTTCGTCGAGGCCTCGCGCACGGGCGGCGTGCTGATCCTCACCCACCGCCGCAACCTCGTCGACCAGTTCATCGGCGAGCTCAAGGACCGCGGCTACCGCGACCGCCTCTGCAAGCCGCTGCTGAAGGGCGAGGACGCTGCCAACGGCCCGGTCACCGTCGAGACCTATCAGTGGTTCGTGCGCAACGCCGGCAAGATCTCCGGCGCTTACACGATCGTGATCTGCGACGAGGCACACACGGCGCTCGGCGAGAAGACCTCGGCCGCGATCCGCAAGTGGCACGAGCCGATCTGGATCGGCATGACTGCCACGGGCGCTTTGATCGCCCGTCACGTCACCGACCTCTTCCCGACACAGACCTCACGGTTCGACCTCGCGCAGGCGGCCCGCCGCGGCGTGATCGCACCGCTGCGCTGCATCCGCATCCCGCCGGGGCCGGGGGTGCGCACGATCGCCAAGGTGCCGCTGCGCCGCGGCGAGGTGGACACCGAGTTCGACCAGGAGATGCTGGCCGAACTGCTCGACCAGACGCCGTTCAACCTGGCGATCGCCGACCTCTACAAGACCCGCTTCAACGGCGTTCCCGGTGTCGTGTACGCCGCCGGCGTCAAACACGCTTACAACGTCGCCGAGTCGTTCCGGGCGCTCGAGATGAAGGCGATGGCCGTCTCGTGCGAGACCCCGAAGCGCGAGCTGGCCACCATCCTCGCCGACTACGAGGCCGGCAAGATCGACGTGCTCGTCAACGCGCAGCTGCTGGCGGAGGGCTGGAACAGCCCCCGTGCGACGGTCTGCATGCACCTCGCTCCGACCGCCTCCAAGCGCATCTACCAGCAGCGCGTCGGCCGCGTCACCCGCCGCCACCCGGGCAAGGAGGCGGGCATCGTCGTCGACTTCGTCCACCCCGCGACCAAGCACGACGATCCGGTCGTGACGCTGCACTCGCTGCTCGATCGCGACGTCTACCGCGGCGGCGCGATCGTGGTCGGTCCGGTGCGCCGCGGCCGTGGCCGGCGCATCCGCGTCGAGCGCCGCGTGCTGCCGGTGACGCCCGAGCCGGACCGGCGCGCCGAGGTCTTCGAGCGCGAGCTCTGGCGGATCGCGGTCGAGAACCTGGACTACGGCGAGCAGCATGTGTGGGCGGCCCTGGCGGGCGCCCGCGTACAGGCCAACGGCTGGCGTCGCGCAAAGGCGATGCTCCACTTCGATCGCGGCGGCGAGCTCCGCCGCCGCTTCCTGGTCACCGCCCTGCAGCGCAACCGCAGCCAGCAGCTCCGGCTGCGCGCGCTCCAGGAGATCGCCGCGGGCCGCGATGCCGAGGCGTTTGACATCGGCGTCGAGATCATGGGGACCTGGCCTCGGGATGAGCGCCGTGAGGGCGTCAAGCTGATGCTGCAGGCGCTCGCCGAGCGCCGCATCGGCCGCCGCGACCAGGCCAACAACTGGATCTGGCGGATGGCGGAGTACACGCGCGAGGTCCACGAGGAGTATGCGGTCCAGCGCTGGCCCGAAACCAAGCGCCTGCTGGGCCTGCTGGTCAACTCCAGCGGCGCCGCCCATGCGCGCAACGCCCGCCGGCTCGTGCACGCCACTCGCAAGGAGGACCGGCGCCTGTCGGCCGCGCTGCTGGCTGCGTCGCTGGCTCACACTCCCGAAGCGGCCGAGGCGATCAACGGCGCGCGCACGCGCATGGCACGCAAGCCGGCCGCCCTGGCGCGCGAGCTGCTGCGCAACTTCCCCAAGGGCCGGCGCGGCAAGAGCCGCCGCCGGGCGGGCGCGAAGAAGACCGCCGAGGGCACAGCGACCGCGGCGGGCGCGGTGGCGACGATCGAGGACGCCGAGGTGAACGGCGACGCGCCCGAGCTGGACGTGGTCGAGATCGACGTGGAGCTCGAGCTCGACGAGGGCTCCGAGGACGTCACGCTCGACGATGACCGCGACGCGGCCTGAGCCGGCTTCTTAACGGCGAATACCACAACCCCGCTGTACATTGGTCGGTCTCATGCGCAAGAAACTCATGCTCGCCGCCGCCGTCCCGACGCTCGCAACCGTCGTCGCGCTGGCCGCCGGCAGCCCAACAACTGCCGCGGCCCGGGCCGCCTCGGCCGCAAGCTCCGCGTGCTCCACCTCGAAGCTCGCGCTCCACACCCCCGGCGTGCTGACCGTCGCCACCGACGATCCCGCCTACCCGCCCTACTTCGAGAACAACAAGCCCGCCAACGGCAAGGGCTTCGAGAGCGCCGTCGCCTACGCGGTCGCCAAGAAGCTCGGCTTCGGGCCCAGCAAGGTCAAGTGGGTCGTCGAGCCGTTCGACAACTCCTACGCACCGGGCCCCAAGAACTTCGACTTCGACATCAACGAGATCTCGATCACGAAGGCGCGCGCCACGGCCGTCTCCTTCTCGTCGCCGTACTACACGAACCCGCAGGCGATCATCGTCTACAAGGGCTCCAAGTACGCGCACGCCAAGTCGCTGGCGGCGCTCAAGAGCGCGAAGATCGGCGTGCAGGTCGGCACCACCAGCCTTAGCGCGGTCAGCCAGAAGATCAAGCCAAGCAATCAGCCGTCGGTCTACAACACCTCGAGCGACGTGGTCGAGGCGCTCAAGGTCCACCAGGTCGACGCGATCGTCGTGGACTACGCCACGGCGCTCTACCTGACGTCGTCCGAGATCAAGAACTCGACGATCGCAGGCCAGTTCGCCGCCCCCGGTGGAGACAACTGGGGCCTACTGCTGAAGAAGGGCTCGGCCCTGACCCCGTGCGTCGACCAGGCGATGGCGAAGCTGAAGGCCAACGGCACGCTCACGAAGCTGACCAAGCAGTGGATGTCGTCGAAGGTGGCTGTCCCGGTCCTCAAGTAGGGCCGGGCCCACTGGCCCCCGTGTTGTGAGCACGCAGTACACGCTGACCTCGCGTGAGGACCGGGAACGTGCCCGGCGGCGGCGCAGCCGCCGGCACATTGCCATCTCCGGCATCTCCACCGTGGTGGTGCTCGGCGGCCTGATCGCGCGGATCGTCACCGCGTCTGGCTGGCCCACGTTCCGGAGGACCTTCCTCTCCGGGCACTACCTCGGGGTGTCGTTCGGGAGCATCCTCTCCGGCTTCTGGCTCGACGTCCGCATGTTCCTGATCATCGAGGTCTGCGTGCTCGCGCTGGCGCTCGTGATCGCGCTGATCCGGACGTTCGACTTACCGGTGCTGTTCCCGCTGAAACTGCTCTGCATCGTGTTCGTTGACGTGATGCGCGGGATCCCGACGATCCTGCTGATCTACCTGTTCGGCTTCGGCATCCCGACGCTGAATCTCAAGGGCGTACCGACCGACCCCGTCTTGCTCGGCGGCGCTGCACTGGCGCTGAACTATTCCGCCTACGTCTCCGAGGTCTTCCGCGCCGGGCTGATGTCGGTGAATCCGAGCCAGGGCTCAGCCGCGCTCGCCCTCGGCCTCACGCCCGCCCAGGCGTTGCGGAACGTGATCGTGCCGCAGGCCGTGCGTAACGTGGTGCCGCCACTGCTCAACGATTTCATCGCGCTCACGAAGGACGTCGCCCTGGTGTCGATCATCGGGCCGCAGGAGGCGGCCCGTGTGGCGACGATCTTCCAGGACCAGTACTTCAACTTCACCCCGCTGGTGGCGGCGGCCGCGTTGTACCTGTGCGTGACGATCCCGCTGATCCGGATCGTCGACCACCTCCAGTGGCGGCGAATCCGCGAGCAGGGCTCGGCCATGGTGCTGGGGCCACGATGAGCGAGTCGCGAGCCGATCAATCTGTTGCCACCGGCGCTCCCGCTGGAGCGCCGGTACTCGAGATCCGCGGCCTCACCAAGTCCTACGGCGATACGCAGGTGCTCAAGGGCATCGACCTGGCTGTGGGCGAGCACCAGGCGTTCGCGCTGATCGGCGCCTCGGGCTCGGGGAAGTCGACGCTGCTGCGCTGCATCGACCTGCTCGAGGAGATCGACGACGGCGACATCTTCCTCGACGGCGAGCCGATCACGAACCCGGGACAGAACCCCGTGCCGATCCGCCGGCGCCTGGGGCTCGTCTTCCAGGCCTTCAACCTGTTCCCGCACATGCGGGTCATTGACAACGTCACGCTTGGCGCGATCAAGGCACAGAAGGTCGCGGCCGCGCAGGCGCGTGAGGAGGGGCTTGCGCTGCTCGCCCGGTTCGGGCTGGAGTCGCGAGCACACGAATACCCGAACAAGCTCTCAGGGGGCCAGCAGCAGCGCGTCGCGATCGCCCGTGCGATGCTCACCCGCCCGCGCGCGCTGCTGCTCGACGAGGTCACCTCGGCGCTCGACCCCGAGCTGGTGGGCGAGGTTCTGGACCTGATCCGGGAGCTCAAGGGCCAGGGAATGACGATGATCCTCGCGACCCACGAGATGTCATTCGCGCGGGAAGTCGCCAACGAGGTCTGCTTCCTCGAGGACGGGCGGATCGTCGAGCAGGGACCGCCCGAGCAGATCCTCAGCGCGCCCCGGCAGCCCGAGACCCAGCGCTTCCTCGCGCGCCTGATCGGGGCGTCATAGCCTGCCGAGGTGGACCTCGCCGGCGTCCAGCGCGCGAGTTGACCCGTCCTCCAGCGTGACCACAAGCCGCCCGGAGTCGTCGATCCCGGCGGCGATGCCGCTCTCCTGACCCCACGCGACCGGCCGACCGCGCAGCGCGTCGCGAGCCCGCACCGCGTCCAGCACCGCTGCGGGCGGGGCCGCGAGCCAGTGCTCGAGAAGGTCGCGCAGGCGCGCGAGCGTGGGTTCGATCTCGGCGGGCGCCAGGCCGAGCGTTGCCGCCCGCTCCCGCAGCTCCGCGGTCAACTGGTCAGGCTGGACCGCAACGTTGATCCCGATGCCGAGCACCGCCCAGCGCTCCTGTGGACGGCCCTCGACGAGAATGCCGGCGACCTTGCGGCCGCCGATCAGCACGTCGTTTGGCCATTTGAGCAGCGCCTCCGCACCGCCGGGCTCAGCGCACAGCTCAGCACTGAGCTCGGCGACCGCAACGCCCGCGGCGAGCGACAGCAGCGCCACCGGCTCGCGGATCACCCAGGAACAGACAAGCGCCGTGCCGGCCGGCGCGCTCCAGGCGCGACCCTGGCGCCCGCGCCCCGCGGTCTGCTCGGTGGCGGTGACGAGCGTGCCGTGCGGCGCGCCGACAGCCGCCAGCTCGCGCGCCAGGGTGTTGGTGGACTCGATTCTGCGAACGTGGACGCGAGGCCTACCAAGACGGCTATCCATCAGCCGGCCGCCCCAAGGCGGCCGGCCATAAAAGCCGGTCCGCCCTCATCCGCGCACGACGCTGATGCGCAGCTGGTCGTCCGGGCGCAGGCCGAGGCGGATCGCGGCGCTGTCAAGGTTGAAGGCGACCGCGAGCCTGTGTGCCGCGTCCTCGAACACGATCAGATCACCCGCGGGAGCGTCCGAGAAGGTGCGGGCGTACGTCGCCGTATGGGACTCGCCCGAGGCGAGCCTGACCTGGAGCGGGTCGCCAAGCTCGACATCGAGTCCGTGGAGGTCCTGCAGGCCGGCCCCGAGCTGAAGGTTGCCGAAGCCATCCGCGTTGACGACGCTCACCACCAGCGCACCGCCCTCGATCCGCGCGCGGGGGGCCCGCCACCTGACGAGCAGCTCCGGGTCCAGCGGCTCGCCGGCGTCCTCGAAGCGGGCGCCGTCCGCGAGGTGGGCGGCCACGGGGGCGAAGATGTCGCGCCCGTGGAACGTCGGCGATACCGGATCGAGCCGCCAGCGCGAGCGCGAGATCTCAAACGCCTGCAAGACGCCGCCGCAGGCCTCGACGGCCGGCCACAGCAGTCCGTTGTCGGGCCCGACCAGCGCCCGCCCGTCGGCGGTTCGCAGCGCGACCGCGCGGCGATCGCTGCCGACCGTCGGATCGACCACCGCGAGATGCACGCCGGCCGGCATGTACGGCAGTGACTGCGCGAGGATCTGAGCGCCGCCGTGGATATCGTGTCTGGTGATCCCGTGGGTCAGATCGATGATGCGCACGTCAGGGCAGATCATCGCGATCACGCCATGCAGGATCCCGGCGAACTCGTCGGTCGTGCCGTAGTCCGTCAGGAGCGTGATGACTGGCCGGCGGGGTGCGACGCTCACGCGCCGATGATCGCAGCGATGAGCCCGTCGATGTCGTGGACCTCGGCCTCGCGCTGAGGCTCGATCCCGCGTGAGCGGAGCTCGGCGCTGGTGACCGGGCCGATGCTCACGACCTGCGGGCGTGACTCGCCGAGCTCGAGCCAGGCGGTCGTGCTGCCGACCGACTCCAGGAAGTTGCGCACGGTCGACGCGGACGTGAAGGTGATGAAGTCGGCCGCCGCCACCGCCGCCACCTGCTCGCTGTTGAGCTCCTGGACGACGGTCTCGTAGACCGGCTCGACATCAACCTCGGCGCCGTGCGCACGCAACGCGTCGGGGACGACATCGCGCGCCTCGCTGGCACGAACGACCAGCGCGCGGGTGACGGGCAGGTCGGCGAGCGCCTCCGCGAGCG
>Ga0123356_10002267_pt1 | contig 20747 bp, 15 predicted proteins | sample TergutEmb28metaG_2_FD_92546 | JGI IMG/M metagenome (GOLD analysis project Ga0123356, IMG submission 92546) | Embiratermes neotenicus P3 segment gut microbial communities from Petit-Saut dam, French Guiana - Emb289 P3 | ecosystem: Host-associated > Arthropoda: Insects > Digestive system > Gut ... | reverse complement strand
CCCCGCGCTTAGTCCCGAAGCAGGCGGCGGTGCGTCACGCGGTGAGGGCGGGCGGCCTCTTGGCCTAGGCGGTGGATCTTGTTTTGCTCGTAGGAGGCGAAGTTGCCCTCGAACCAGAACCAGCGTGCGGGGTCGTCGTCGGTGCCCTCGTAGGCGAGGATGTGGGTCGCGATGCGGTCAAGGAACCACCGGTCGTGGGAGATCACGACAGCGCAGCCGGGGAACTCGAGGAGGGCGTTTTCCAGGGAGCCGAGGGTCTCGACGTCGAGGTCGTTGGTCGGCTCGTCCAAAAGGAGGAGGTTGCCGCCCTGCTTGAGGGTGAGCGCGAGGTTGAGGCGGTTGCGCTCGCCGCCAGACAACACGCCGGAGGGTTTTTGCTGGTCAGGACCCTTAAACCCGAAGGCGGAGACGTAGGCGCGCGAGGGCACATCGATCTTGCCGACGGTGAGGAAGTCCAGCCCATCGCTCACCACCTCCCAGACGTTCTTCACTGGGTCAATACCGGAGCGTCCCTGGTCAACGTAGGCGATCTTGACGGTCTCGCCGATCCGCAGCTTCCCGCCATCGAGCGGCTCCTCGCCGATGATCGTCTTGAACAAGGTGGTCTTGCCCACGCCGTTGGGGCCGATGATCCCGACAATCCCGCCCTGCGGCAAAGTGAAGGACAGCCCGTCGATGAGCGTGCGCTCGCCGAAGCCTTTGCGCAGCTGGGAGGCCTCGAGCACAAGCCGACCCAGGCGCGGGCCCGGAGGAATCTGGATCTCCTCGAAGTCAAGCTTGCGCGTCCGCTCGGCCTCGTCGGCCATCTCGTCGTAGCGCTGGAGGCGAGCCTTCGACTTGGCCTGGCGGCCCTTGGGGTTCTGGCGCACCCATTCGAGCTCCTCGGCTAGGCGCTTGGCGAGCTTGGCGTCGCGATTGCCCTGGACCTGGAGCCTTTCGCGCTTCTTCTCCAGGTAGGTCGAGTAGTTGCCTTCGTAGGCGTAGGCACGCCCCCGGTCGAGCTCGAGGATCCACTGGGCGACGTTGTCGAGGAAGTAGCGGTCGTGGGTGACAGCGAGGATGGCACCGGAGTAGGCAGCCAGATGCTGCTCCAGCCACTGGACGGACTCGGCGTCGAGATGGTTGGTCGGCTCGTCCAGCAGCAACAGATCCGGCGCCTCCAGGAGCAGCCGACACAGCGCCACGCGCCGCCGCTCGCCGCCCGACAAGACAGAAACGGCCTGGTCAGGAGGCGGGCAGCGCAGGGCATCCATCGCCTGCTCAAGCCGCGCATCCAGATCCCAAGCCCCAGCGTGGTCCAGCGCTTCCTGCAACACGCCCATCTCCGACATGAGCGCGTCGAAGTCCGCATCCGGCTCGGCCATCGCCGCCGCGATCTCGTTGAAGCGGTCAAGCTTGCCCTTGATCTCCGCGACGCCCTGCTCCACGTTCCCCAAGACCGTGAGTTCCTCGTCGAGGGTGGGCTCCTGTTCGAGGATTCCCACGGTGTAGCCCGGGGTCAGCGAAGCATCCCCGTTTGAGGGGATGTCCAGGCCCGCCATGATCCGCAGCACCGACGACTTCCCCGCGCCGTTGGGACCCACGACCCCGATCTTCGCCCCCGGCAGGAACGCGAGGGTCACATCATCGAGGATGACCTTCTCCCCATGCGCTTTCCGCGCCTTGCGCATGACGTAGATGAACTCGGGCACTGGGCAGCTCCTTGGACTAGTGAGGAGCCACCAGCTTAGAACGGAAGTGTCACCTCCTTAGGTTCCGGGGAGATGGACGATGGCGGACCTTCCGGCTCGCTGTTGCCCGCGCCCTCGGCGGTGGCTGGCTTCGCGGCGTCAGTTTGCGGCGCGGCGTCAGCTTGCGGCGCGGCGGGAGCGCCCGGCGCGGCAGGAGCGCCCGGCGGGGCGGGAGCGCCCGGCGCGGCGTGAGCACCCGGCCCGGCCCCGCCATTCGGCCATGGCTCGGCACCCGGCCCGGTGTCAGCACCTGCCCCCACCTCGGCGCTGGTCTCCACCGGAGGATGCTCGAACTCCGAGGCCGCCACCTGCCCGCCAGACTCGCTGGCCGGGGTGGTTCCCATCGCATCGCTGAGCGAGCGGTCCTCCTTGACGACCCGGGTGAACTCGGTCCGTCCCCACAGGAGGTCATGCGAGACCATCTCCGCGGCGATCCGCAGGTTGATCATCGGCTTGCCTTCCTTGGTCTCCCAATCCTGGGTGTGCAGGCGCCCCGTCACGATGACAGGGTTGCCCTTCTCCAGCGACTTGACGACGTTCTTGGCGAGCGGCTCGCCAAACACGGAGACGTCGAACCATTCGGTCCGCCCGTCCACCCACCGTCCGGTCTTGTCCCTCACGCGGCTCGTTGACGCGAGCCGGAACGTCGTGAACTCGACGTCTCCCTCCGATACCGTCCGTGTCTGCGGGGCGCTCGCGACGTTCCCGCGCACGGTGATCTGAGTCTTAGAAGCCATCACTGCTCCTTTACTTTCCTGTGGTCACCCTCGTGGTGACCCATCGCCGCCCATCTTCGCCCGCGGCCCTCCCCTCGCGCTCGACACCCCCCCATAGCCAGTGGATAACTCTGACCGTTGCCGGCAAACCCCCAGGAAGAAAACCACCAGCCCGCTAAATACCGCGGCGAGCTACGTTCGCCCTTCCTGCAATCCCGAGGGCGGAATCCCTCGCGGCGGACCAGTCTTCGAGGACGGCCAAGGTGGGGGCCGTCATCGTGCGCTGGACGATGGCGGAAAACACCTCGGTGAGGCGCGCGCGGTAGGCCTCGGACTGCTCGAGCGCGGCGCGGCGGCGGCCGAAGAAGGCGCGCAGGCCGGTCGGAGGTGGGGGGATCGCGATCCCGGTCATTGCCTCGCCGAGGCGGGTCCCGATGTTCTTTGCGCTGCCCAGGCAGTGGCCGACAGCGGCCGCCCAGGGGCGGGGCAGGACCTCGAGCGCGTGGTCGAGCCAGACGATGAGCAGGGCCTGGAGGCGGTCGGCGGAGGGCACGCCCGCGGGGGAGACCGCCTCGCGCCGCGCGAGCGCACCACAGGCAGCGTTGCCGCCCGAGAAGTCCATGAGCCTCGCCACCGCCTCGACGGCGGCCCGGTTGACCCACGCCGGCACCAGGCCCCGCCAGGAGTTATCCGAGGCAGAACCAGCCTCCAACTCCGCACCCGCCGCACCCGCCGCACCCGTCGCACCCACCTCACCCACGCGCCCCGACCCCGCACTCCCCAACCCAGCACTCCCCGGATCCCCCAGGGCCTCCACCAGCACCTCAGCCGCGCGCCCCAGTTCGCGCCCCACTCGCGCCGCCGCCGCGGTGTGCCGACGCGTCGCCTCGACCAGATGCTGCAGCGTCTCCTCGATCCCCTGACCAGTCCACGCCGAGGTGACCATGACCTGCGGCTCAGCCACTCCAGCCTCTTGAAGCAGCTGGGCGAGGTGGGCGCGGACGGTGGACACGTCATCGTCCGCGAGACGATCTACCTGGTTGAGAACCACGAGAAGCGACGCTTCGCGCCCGCGGAACTCCTCGAGGTAGCGCGCGTGCAGCGCCGGATCGGCGTACTTCTGCGGGTCGGTGACCCACACGAGCAGGTCCGCCTGCGGGAGGATCCGCTCGGTGGCGATGCGGTGGGCGGGCTCCTGAGAGTCGTAATCCGGCAGGTCAAGGAGGATAAGCCCGCGCAGCCCGGCGATGTGGTCCTCGAGAATCGAGTCGCGCCGAATCTGGTCCTCGCGCGCGATCCCCAGCCAGTCGAGCAGGGTGTCGGCCTCCCCACCCCACACGCAGGCGGTCGGCCGTTCGGTCGTGGGCCGCAGCGGCCCGATCTTCGCGAAATCCATTTGGATCAGGGCGTTGAACAGGGACGACTTGCCGGATCCCGTCCCGCCGACCAGGGCCACGATCGTGTGGTCCACGCCCAGCTCGAGCCGCTCGATTAGGTGCGAGCAGGTCGTCGAGACCCCCTGAACCGCCTCATCACCGAGGCGACGCAGCACCATTTTCGCCGTGCGGCGCAGCTCTTTCGCGTCGCTGATCAGGGGGGGCGCATCCAACGTCCTACTCCTTGCTCCCGGCGTAGGCGGCGGCGTGGGCCTCGAAGGCCTCGACCGCGTCGGCCGCTGTCAACTGGTCGAGGGCGGCGCGGGCCGCGTCCACGACCTCGCGCGCGGCCGCGAGGACCGCCGCCTTGTGGGCCTCCTCCGCCCTGCCAAGGAGCCGCTCCGCCGCGCTCCCCGCCTCCTTTTTGACTCGCCCTCGTGCTTTGGCGCAGCCCAGCGTTGCCGCCTTCACCGCTTCCACCAGGGACGATGGCGCCCCCTCCACGGTCGCAGCGGCGTCACCCAGGTCTCGCAGCCACGAGGCGAAGTGGGGGTCTGGCGTGGGCGTCCCCTCAGCCGCCGCCACGATCGCGCCCACGAGGGCTCGGACCTCGGCCCCCGAGGCGCCGGCCGCCCCCCAAGAGGCCCGCACCCGGTCCAGGGCCAGTTGCCGTGCCTGCGCTAGCAGCTGGTTCATGCCCTGCTCAACGGGTATGGCGAGTTCCTCGTAGTCGCCGGCCGCCCAGAGCCGGGTGACCTCCTGCGTTACCTCGGGGTCAATCTGCGGAGCATCGAGGATTCCGGATTCGCTGATGTCTCTCCAGGCCGCCTCCACCGCTCCGGTCAGATGTTTGGCCGTGGCCGCCTGCCGGGCCAAAGCCCCGCCGAGCAGGACTAATGCCTCCGCGACCGCCTCATCCCCCCGCAGCGCCGCCTTAGTTGTCAGCTTCGAGGCGTCAGGAATCAGCTCGCTGAGCCACTCCCGCAGAGCGTCCTCCTCAATGTCGCCCAAGTGGTCGATGGGCCCCGGCGACTCTCGGAACGCGAGGATCGGGACGTCATCGTGCCCCGCTTGCGCAAGACGATCCGCGAGGTCCTCGGAGACGATCTCAAGGTCGTCGGCAGCCGCGCGAGTGACGATAACGCCCCACGGAGCGGCGCGGGCGGCGAGCGCCTTGACCTGGTACCACACGGCCTCATCGCCGTAGCGGGTCGCGGATGTGAGCAATATCACAGCATCCGCGTTCTCCTCGATCTTCGCCGTCCGCAGCGCTGTCCGCTTTCCGACGAGCCGCCGGTCTGGCATGTCAGCGATTACCAGGTCCTTGGGCGCGGCCTCGGTGCGGTGCAACTCCGTGCCCGTGAGCAGCGGAGCAACAGCCTTGGGCGCGGTCGTCGCCGTGAGCAGTACGGGCCGCCGCGTGGTCGGCCTCAGCGCCCCCACCGGGCTCACCACCTCGCCCGCCAGCGTGTTGACCAGCACAGACTTCCCCACCCCGCTCGGACCGACGATGACGAGAACCGGCGCCGTAGCCGTCTCACCCTCGCGGGAAAAGACTCCAATCTCCAGCGCGTCACTGAGGCTGGCGGCCGCGTCGGAGACCTCGGTGGTCCAGGGCCCGGCGAGCGTCGCGGCGTGGCGGGTGAGATCCTCGCGCAGGGCGCGCGCACGGTCGAGCCGACCGTCGCTGCCTTGCTCGATCCCCATGGTGATAACTCTCGTGGACACCACGCCACGAAGGCAAACCCCCACGCCGTGCGGGGGTGTAGAACAATCCCCGGCGGCTGAGGCGGCGCCTCGTGGTACACGCCGCGCCCCCGGCGGGACTCGAACCCACAACCGTCAGATTAGAAGTCTGGTGCTCTATCCGTTGAGCTACGGAGGCTTACCCCTCCAAGAGTAGACGCCGTCATCGTCCGACTGCGGCTCGGGCCCCTCCCCGCTTCCCTTCCCGGGCCCGCCCGTCCCCGTCCCTCCCCACGCTCCCCTCCCCGCTCCCGCCCCGCTCCCGCCCCGCTCCCCGTCCCTCCCCTCCTCACCCCCGGAGCGAGTCGTCCCGGTCGTGGCTTGGTCCGTCATCGTCCATCTTCTGTAGGCTTCGCCTTGTGCACGATGGCGGAACAACAGACCCGATCGTGTGGGTCGATTGCGAGATGACCGGGCTCGACCTGGTGCGCGATGCCATGGTCGAGATCGCTGTCATCGTGACCGATTCGCAGCTCAACGTGTTGGGCGAGGGCCTCCAGGTGGTGATCCGACCTCCTGCGGAAGCGTTGGAGCAGATGATCCCGTACGTGCGCACGATGCACGAGGAGTCGGGGCTGCTGGCCGAGCTTCCGAACGGCGTGGACCTAGCCGAGGCCGAGCGACAAGTTCTCACCTACGTCCGCGCGCACGTGCCAGCTGAGAAGAAGGCGCCACTCGCCGGCAACTCTGTCTCGACCGACCGGGCGTTTGTTGAGCGCGACATGCCGACTTTCGGGGAATCCCTGCACTACCGGACCATTGATGTCTCGTCGATCAAGGAGCTGGCGCGCCGCTGGTTCCCCCGCGTCTACTTCCAGGCCCCCGAGAAGACCGGCAGCCATCGAGCCCTAGGTGACATCTTCGATTCCATCGATGAGCTGCGCTACTACCGCGACATCCTCTTTGTCCCCGACCCCGGCCCCACAAGCGATGACGCCCGCCTAGCCTCCGAGCGCGTCCGCGAGACGTCCCCGCGGCTTGACCTGGTGTAGCCTCCGCGGACCCGCTAGAATCTCCTGTCGGCCCGCCTCGGCGCGGCCATGGTGGCTATAGCTCAGTCGGTAGAGCACCAGATTGTGGTTCTGGGGGTCGCGGGTTCAATCCCCGTTAGCCACCCCACTGGGGGAGTCAACCCCCGCAAGCGTGACAGTGCCCCGGCGCGCCGACCGCCTTTCGGCGGCCCCGTCCGGGGCTCACAGGTCAACGGTACTCGCAGCCTCAGCTCAAGGAAGGCGGGCCGTCTTCCATTCTCTTCGCGTTTTGGGTGGGGGTTACGTTGTCGTGGGCAAGGCTCCCTGTCCCCTGACCCCAAGTGCCTTTCTTGGACACCAGAGCCAGCGGTGTCAGCGGCTCTCCGGGGTAGTCGGTACACGTCATCTGTCATCTACCCCCAAAAGGAACGCACTGCCGCAGGCGTCGTGGTCACATGCTGGACGGTTCAACGATGTCACGTCTCGCCATCTGAGCAGACAGCGTAAACACCGCCCGAACACAATTCGGCAGAAGTCACAAATCCAGGTCCACGCCGTTCGGCCCCCACCACGGCCCAGCATTCGTGCAGGTCACAGAGTTGACAGAAATGACTCTCCCGACACAAACCTGGATTTGTGACTTTTGCTCTGCAATTTGTGACTTTTGCTCTGCAATTTGTGACAGCTCTGCGAGATCCCCAGCGCTGCCAGGCGAACCTCGGAGTGGTTTCGTTGGATTTGACCCCGTCAGATTCAACGAAACCACTCCCTCGATCGCGACGGAGGGGTGGATGCCCGCGCCGACAGAGCCGATACTGTCAGCGGATCGCGCCCAACGTCGTTCTAGCCGCCAGCGGCCAGGCGGTCGTCAATCGTGCGAGAATGGCTCAGACGCCCCGGTGGAGCGCTGATCCAGGCAACTGGCTTTCATCTCGCCGGGGCACCGACAGAAAAACGGGCGGCGACCTGAGGGTTCAGGGCGCCGCCCGTGGCAGGGGGCAGTGAATTAGATTTCGGTGTGCGTTGCCTCGGTGTGCTTGCGCCTGCGCCACGAGGAGAGGCACAGGACGCCGGCGATGGTCAGCAACATGCTCGCGGTGAGCAGCATGGGGCCGCGCTCGCTACCGGTGGATGCCAGGCCGCTGGTGGGGCGGGGGCTGGGAGCCTTGGTACCGGGCTTGGTGGGACCGGGGGTCTTGGTTCCGGGCACCGTGGGCTTGGGAGTGCTGGTGCCAGAGATGGGATCAAGGGGGAGAGCGATCCACGTGGCCGTCACCGTGACGTTCTTGGCCGGCATCGTGAAGGACGTCGTGGGGCTGCTCGCGCCAGCAAAGACGACGCCGTCGGAGGTTGTCCATCCGGCGAAGGTGTAGCCACTCCGGCTGCCCGCGTGGATGGTCACCGCGACTCCGCTCACATACGATCCTGCACCTGTGACATCGGCAAAGCTGTTGACCACCGTCACCGTGTAGGTGGGCTCCACCGCTGCCCAGGTGGCCGTGACCGTGACATCCTGAGCCGGCATGGAGAACGTGGTCATCGCAGCGGCCGCATCGGAGAAGACCACGCCATCGGACGTGGTCCAGCCAGCGAAGGTGAAGTCACTCCGGCTGCCTGCGTTGATCGTGACCGTCGAGCCCTCCTGGTACCTTCCCGCACCGGTGACATCGGCATAGCTGTTGACCACCGTCACCGCGTAGGACGGGACAATGGCCTCCCAGGTGGCAGTGACCGTGACATCGCGAGCCGGCATCAAGAACGTTGTCGTTGCGCTTGTCGCATCGACGAGCACGACACCGTCCTCCGACGTCCAGCCGGTGAACACGTTTCCGCTCAGGGTGCCGGCGTCAATGGTGACGGTCGAGCCCTCCTGATAGGTCCCAGCACCGGTGACATCGGCATGGCTGTTGATCACCGTCACCGCGTAGGACGGGGGGATCGGAGTCCAGGTCGCCGTCACCGTCACATCCTGGGCTGGCATCGAGAACGTGGTCGTCGCGCTGCTCGCGTCGACAAACTCCACGTCATCCTCGGTGATCCAGCCCGCGAAGGTGTAGCCATCGCGGGTGCCGGCATTGATGGTGACCGTTGCGTCCTCGTCGTAGACTCCGGCGCCCGTGATGTCCGCATAGCTGTCGATGACGGTCACCGTGGCCGGGGTCCGGATGATGTCCCAGTTCGCCGTGACTGTCACGTTCTTGTTGGGCATGGTGAAGGTCGTGGTGGCGCTTGTCGCGTCGTCAAACGTCACGCCGTCGTTTGTTGTCCAGCCCGCGAAGGTGTAGCCGTCCCGGTCTCCCGCATCGATGGTGACCGTCTCGTCGGAGAAGTATCCTCCGGCGCCGGTGACGTCTGCGTAGGAGTCCTTGACGATCACGTTGTGGTAGTTCGCCGGAATGTCATACATCAGGTACTTGAACTGGGTGCCGCTGATTCCCGAGACCGGTTCGGTCGCCGAGCTCATCCGGTAGGGGCCCATCCGGGGATTGACCGGATAGTTCACGAGGTTCTCGTCGTTGAAGATCTTTCCATTTGCTCCCCAGTACCGACCGAAGCCCTTGACTGCCTCCAGGCCGGGCTCGAGCTTGAGGGGCCGGACGAGTTCGATCGCTGAGAACATCTTCCCCCAGAACACGCCGTTGGTGATCGTGTCGATGACCGCGGGGTAGCTAGAGGACATGGCGGAGCAGCTAATCGCCGACATGAAGCCGATGATTGTTCCACCGGAGATCAGGTCAATGGTTCCCTGATTCGAGATTCCGCTGCTGGAGGTCGAGGTGATCTGGCCACCACTGATTTCGCCAATCACGCCGGTCGGGTAGTTCGAGATGCCGGACTGGCTTCCTCCGATAATCTCCACCGTCCCGCCGATCTTGTCGATCGGGCTCACGTTGAGCATCCCCTGGGCCGTGCCCTGGATCTTGCCACCTGTGATCTCGCCGATCGAGGCGCCACGGTCGTTCTGCAGGCCCACGCTGCCTTCGAACAGGCCTCCTGTGATGGAGTTCAGTCGAACGGGGGCGTTTCTCTGAATGAGCAGGAGTCCGAAGTAGGCGCCGCGGAAGTGCCCGCCAGAGATCGTTCCGATGCCCGTCGTCGTGTTCTCTCCTTCAACCCAGGCGGCCGCGTTTCTCGTGTCCTTGTCCGGATCACTGTTGAAAACGCCGACGCGCTTCGCGACAAAGTCACCGCCGCTGATGACGTCGATCCAGCCTCCCCGAGTCATCCCCAGAGCACTGTTCTTGGTCGCCTCAAAGTACCCGCCGGAGATCTTCCGGATCACGGAGTTGCCATCGACGAAGAGGGTCTGTCCGTGGAGGGCAATATCGGGATCCGTCTGGTAGAAGCTTCCTCCGGAGATCTCCCCAACCTCGGTGCCCGCACCGTACGTGAAGAGGGCTTCCCTGACTCCCGTGAAGTAGCCGCCGCTGATCTCGCTCAGGCGTGCCCCTCCCTCAACCGAGATGGCTCCCCAACCTCCCAGGAGGCGTCCACCGGTGATCTTCCCCGTGGCATTGGCCCCGTTCAGGTCGAGAGAGTAGCCACCGCCCGACAGGGTGATGCCATCACGCACGAGAGCGCTCCCGTCCGTCACGCTCACGTTGTGCAGGATCGTAAGGGGGTCGGCGTTCGTTCCGTCACCCAGCGTCAGGCTGCCACCGTTTCGGACGGCAAACAGGGGGGACGTGTAGGGAGGCGAGGAGAAGGTGATGGTGTGCGCGCCCTCAGCCCCGACGATCGTCACGTTCGACGTGATGATGACATCCTCCGTCTCGATGACGTTGTCGACGATCTTCAGCGTGTACACGCTCTTGCCCGCAGCCTCAGCACCAGCAATCGCCTCAGCGAGGGTGTCGTACGTCTCCCCAGTCTCGGCGACGGCCACCGAGGACCCCGCACGGGCTTGCTTCAGGAGAGCCTTGGACGTCGTCGTGTCTCCGAGGAGACCGGCAGGTGGGAGCGGTTCGTCGCCACTCGGATCAGCAGGTTCACCGACCCGGTCGGCCTTGGCGTCCTCTGACACGTCGGGCAGCTCGGCCTCCTGCTCCGGCTCGGTTGCCTCCGGCAGCCCGACAGAGCTCCCGTCCCCATCGACAACGTCGACCACGTCGATAGTGTCGCTCGTGCCCTCGTCCTCCGGCGCGGCTAAGTCGCCGCACTCTTCGTCGCACGCAGGACCACAGTCGAGGCAGACCTCCTCCACCGTTGCAGCGGAGTCGCCGGCTTCTTCGGCCTCCGCAGGTCCCAGGATTCCCGCCGCCAGCAGCGGAATTGTCAGCGCGAGGCCAACGGCCCACGCCACTCTTCGTCTCATCGATCCGCGAGTGTTCACTTGGTGTTCCCTTCGACTTCGTTGTTCCCATGGCACATACCCCTCGACGGCTTGACCGGCCTCGGAGTATCGCCCCAGAACATCAAGGGTGCCTCGCCCATTCCCGCCAACCAACCGTTTCCACTGCTGACGAACTTGCGTCATTCCCCCACGCATCGGCCCGGACGCAAAAGGCCTCCGCCCGCACTAACACCCCTGAGCAGGCACAACACACCTCTCCGACCCACCTACCCTCCCCCTCCACGGCCTCACCGACGCCAGGTAGCCAGCCCCCCTTCCGCCGACAGCAGAATCCCCACCCCCTCACCGAGTGCGAGGAATCCGACAATTGGGCGACAGTGACAGCGATCCAAGTTGTCGAATTCCTCGCACTCGGCGCCGGAGAGCGGCGCGGCGCCGGAGAGCGCCGCGGCCGCAGGGGAGCGCGCCGCGGCCGCGGGGAAGGTTTCCCGAGGGTTTCGGTGTCCAGGGAACCCCAAGGTTGGGGTAACCGGGGTGAAACACCTGGTCTGATGGACTTAAGACCGCAACGAACCCGCCGGGTCACACCGCACGGGTTGCCAGCATCCAGGAAAGGACCTAACCACGGCCATGCGAACATGGACCTCAGCCCACGGCACACCCCACCCCACCACACCCCACCCCACCACACCACACCGCACCACACCCCACCCCACCACACCCCGCCGCACCCCCCTCCTAGCGGTAGCAGCCGCCACCGCCATCCTCGCCCTCGCCCTCTCCGCCTGCTCCTCCTCGAGCGGCGGCAATGACCTCCTCCCCAGCTCAGGCGAGGGAGCAGACACCAACGCAGGCGCAGAAGCCACGCCCACCGAAGATGACAACCTCTCCATGGAAGACGCCATGATCGAGATGGCGCGGTGCATGCGCGAGCATGGCATCGACATGGATGACCCGGTCCCCGGGGAACCCATCCGGATCGGCGGCCCCGGGATCGACCGGGAAACCCTCGAAGCAGCCTCCGAGGCCTGTCGACCCATCATGGAAGCCGCCCGCCCACCGGACCGAGACGGAGAAGTGCCCCGAAGGCTCGACGACGACTTCAAGGAAAAGCTCCTGGCCGTCTCCCAGTGCATGCGCGACAAGGGCTACAACGACTTCCCTGATCCCGTCTTCGAAGAAGGCGGTGCCGTCCGGTTGGGAGTCGGCCCCGGCGCCATCGGCGAGAACGTCGACATGGAGCTCATGCAGTCCGACATGATGGAGTGCCACCAAAGCGTCGGCCTCGACGTCCCCGGTGGAGGCCTCCCGGCAGGTCCTCCCCCCGGCGGTCAGAGAGGCCCCGACGGCCAAACCTCGGGTGGAGGCGACGGCGGCGACCAAGGCTTCTTCATCGGCAGGGAAGTCGGCTCCGTCCCCGATTCCAACGACAAGTAGGCCCGCGCCCATGACCCCCAACAACGGCAAGACAAAAACCCGCAAGCGCTCCGCCATCGTCGGTGCGACCGTCACGATTCTTGCGCTCGCGGGAGGCGGGGCTTGGGCTTGGGTGGCCCTGGACCCCAACCGCGCCAACCCGAGCGCCGACCCCGAGGCGACGACCAGCCAGAACCTCACCACCGCCCAGGTCGAACAACGCGACCTCACGACCAGCTACATGACCTCCTGCCCCGTCGACTACGGCGACCAAACCCAGGTCGTCTCAGGTCCCCAGGGCACGCTCACCAAGCTCCCGACCCCGGAAACGGTGGTCAAGCCCGGTGACACCCTCTACCGCGTGGACGACTCCCCTGTCACCCTCCTCAAGGGCAGTCTCCCGGCGTGGCGAGACTTCATCGCCTACATGTCAGACGGCCGCGACATCGCCCAGCTCAAGAAGGCCTTGACGGCGCTCGGCTACGCGACAGAGGAGGACATCGGCACCTCGAAGACCTGGAACGCCGCCCTCTCGACCGCCGTGCGAGACTTCAACGAGGATCGCGGCCTCACCCGCTCCTCGACCCTCGCCAAGCAGTCGGTCTTCTTCCACCCCGGCAAGTTCCGCGTCGCCGCCCAGCTCGCCGGCTTGGGAGATTCCGTCCAGCCCGGCTCGCCCATTTTCTCATACACGGGCACAGACCAGCGTCTGACCTGCAGTCTTGAGTCCTCCAACCGGCGGTTCGCCGTCGTGGACCGCGAGGTGAGGGTCGAGTTCCCCGACGGCTCAGCGGGCACGGGAACCATCACCGAGACCGTCACCAACGTCGCCTCGAACCCCGGCGAGTCGGATTCCATCACCCTGTCGATCCACGCCCCCGAAACCAAAGGTCAGGACTCTGGCACGCTCGCCCGCATCACCTTCATCGACGTGCTCGCGCAGGGCGCCGAGGTGGTCCCCGTCACCGCCCTCGTCGCCTTCGTGGACGGCGGCTATGGCGTCCAGAAGGTCGCCTCCGACGGCTCGCTCACCTACGTTCCCGTCACCACCGGCCAGTTCGCCGACTCCTGGGTCCAAGTCACCACCTCCGACTTGGCCGTGGGCGACACCGTGGTGGTCGCCCCATGACCCGAACGATGGCGCCCCCCACCTCCGAGCCCGTGGTGACACCCCCCGCCGACCTCACCCCACTCTCAGTGCGCACGATGGCGGCCCCCACCCCCTCCCCCACCTCGCCGAACGCTGACCTCGCCCCGGCATTGGAGTTGCGGGAGGTCACCAAGGTGTACGGCTCGGCCAAGGGCGCCCAGGTCCGCGCCCTGGACGGGGTCACACTCACGATCGAACGCGGCGAGGCCGTCGGCATTGTCGGACCGTCAGGCTCGGGGAAATCGACGCTGCTCAACATCATGGGGACGCTGGATCGCCCCAGCTCCGGGCAGGTTTTTGTCTCCGGCTGGGAGGTCTCCAAGCTGAGGGACGATGCCGTCGCCGCAATCCGCGCGAGGTCCATCGGCTTCGTCTTCCAACAGTTCTTTCTCCTCGACAACCGCTCGGCCGTCGACAACGTGGCGGACGGCCTCCTCTACGCCGGGATCGGCCGATCCGAGCGGCGTCGTCGGGCATTGTCGGCGCTCGGACGGGTGGGACTGTCCCACCGAGCCAGCCACAAGCCCAACGAACTGTCCGGAGGCGAATGCCAGCGGGTCGCCATCGCCCGTGCTCTTGTTCACGACCCGGACATCCTGCTCGCGGACGAGCCCACCGGGAACCTCGACTCGGCGACCGGCGAGGGCATTCTCGATCTCTTCGCATCCCTCCACGAATCGGGGTCAACGATCGCGGTCATCACCCACGACCCGACGGTGGCCCGACGGTTCACGCGAGTCATCTCCCTGTGGGACGGGAAGATCGAATCAGGAGGTGAGAGATGAAAACCCCGACGAAGAAACCTCCCCGCCCGGCGCGCGTCGGCGTGGGCGACCGGGTGGCCCTCGGGCTGCTTGCCACCAAGTCCAGGCCCCTACGCTCCCTGCTTTCGGCTTGCGGCATCGCCATCGGCATCGCAGCGCTGGTCGCTGTCATGGGGATGGCAACCTCCCAGAAGGCCGACCTCATGTCCCAGCTCAACTCCCTGGGCACCAATCTGCTCAGCGTCACGCCCGGTCAAGGAGCTCTCGGCGGGACCGCCACCCTGCCGGCGGAGGCGCCGGCCATGATCAACCACCTGGGAACGGTGGAGGTCGCGGCCTCGACCTACGTGGTGGAAGGGCGGGTGTACAAGACCGACCGGGTCCCCTCCGCCCAGACCTCGGGTGTCTCCATTCGCGCCGCTGACCTGCCCCTGTTGGAGACGCTGCGCACCGAGGTAGCCCAGGGGCGCTGGCTCGATTCGACCTCCCCGGCGGGACCCGTCGTGGTTCTGGGATCCAAGGCGGCCAAACGTTTGGGTGTGGACCATGTGCTCGACACGACGACAGGAGGTGGGGTTTCGATCTTCCTCGCCGGCCAGTGGTTTGCCGTGATCGGAATCCTTGAGCCCGTCATCCTCGCCCCAGAACTCGACTCCTATGCGCTGATCGGGCTCCCAGCAGCGCGGGCCATTGTTGCCGCAGTTGACGATGTCCCGGTCGACCAAGCCGAGGTGCCGCCGACCTCGATCTACACGCGGGTTCTTGATGGCTACGTCGAGCAGACCCGTGACCTCCTGCCTCGCACTGCCAGCCCCGAATCGCCGCTCGACGTCCGCGTGACCCGTCCCTCCGAGGCCTTGGCTGCTCAGGCGGCGACGGACGCCTCACTCAAGGCCCTGTCCTTTGGGCTGGGGGCTGTGGGCCTGGGAGTCGGAGGCATCGGAATCGTCAACGTCATGCTGATCGCCGTCCTGGAGCGCCGGCGGGAAATCGGCGTGCGGCGCGCCCTGGGAGCAACCCGGAGAGCGATCCGCGGCCAGTTCCTCATCGAGTCGATCGTCCTGGCGGCGATGGGTGGAATCCTCGGGGTGGGTATCGGCATGGGCGCCTCGCTTGCCTACGCGACATCCCAGGAATGGGGAAGGACCGTGCCGTGGACCGCCATCGTCCTTGGATTGGGTGCGAGTCTGCTGATTGGCGCGCTCGCGGGCGCCTACCCGGCCACGCGCGCGGCCCGTGTCTCGCCGACCGAGGCGCTGCGGACAACGTAGGTTAGAGCACCATGAGGATCTTGGTCGTGGAGGATGAAGAGGTGATGGCGGGGGTCATCGCCACCGGACTGCGCCGCGCCGGCCATGTCGTGGACGTCGCGCTCGACGGCGGCGATGCTCTCGACCACACTGAGCTGGTCGACTACGACGTCATCCTCCTCGACCGTGACCTGCCCGTTCTCCACGGCGACCTGGTGTGCCGCCAGCTCGTCGAGGAGGGCTACCCCGGGCGCATCCTCATGCTTACCGCCGCTGTCGGCGTGGACGACCGCGTTGAGGGCTTGGGCCTGGGCGCCGACGACTACCTCCCCAAACCCTTCGCCTTCCGCGAGCTCATGGCCCGGGTCGAGGCGCTGGGCCGCCGCGCTGTCCCCGCCACGCCGCAGGTCGCCATCGTGCGTGACCTGCGGCTTGACCGAACCCGCCGGGAGGTGGAGCGCGCCGGCCGCCCCATCGCGCTCACGCCCAAGGAGTTCGGAGTCCTCGACGAGCTCATCCGGGCCGATGGCGCGTGGCTCTCCGCAGAACGCCTGCTCACCCGCGTGTGGGACGAGAACGCCGACCCCTTCTCCCAAGCCGTCAAGATCACGATCGCGCGCCTCCGCGCCAAACTCGGCGAGCCCGACCTCATCGAGACCGAGCGCGGTGTCGGGTACCGGCTGGTTGGGGTGGCGCCGGGTCCGGGTTCCCCAGCGCCCACATCCTCCAACGCGACCCGACCCACCGCGTCTGAACCGCCCCCAGGAGCCCCATGAGTCCCAAGGCGCGCCTGGCTCCCGGTCTCGCCCGTGCGCGGGTCCGGCTCACCGCCCTGTACGCGGCGCTGTTCGCGGGCTCGGGAGGAGCGTTGCTCCTGGTCGTCAACCTCCTGGCCCGCCGCTCGCTGCCGGAGGTGCTCATCCGCGCCGCCGTGGGTCGCCGTGGCGAAGCCTTCATGCGCGGCCCCGACGGCGAGCCGATTCCTGTTCCTTTCGGCCCGTTCCCCTCCGACTTCCCCTCCGAAGGGTTCGGCGCCACCTCGCTGCCCTCCGACTTCCCCACCGCACGCTTCGGCCCCACCCCGCTGCCCTCCGACTTTCTGATGCAGCGCTTTGGCCCCACCCAGTTCCCAGACGAGAACGGGGTGTGGATCCACCACGAGGCCGGCATTGGCCCCGTCCCCGGCGGCACCGGGCGCGCCCTGTCCATCGCCAACGCCGCCACGATCACCACGGCCGAGTATCTTCGCTGGTCACTCCTGGTTTTCGCTGCCCTGCTGGCCGCGTCGATCGTCCTGGGCTTCCTCCTGTCCGGCCGAGTGCTCGCCCCCATCCAGCGCTCCTTCGACTCCGAGCGCCGCCTAGTCGCCACGATGTCCCACGAGCTCCGCACCCCCCTCGCCATCCAGCGCGCCCTCCTAGAGACCACGATCATCGACACCCCCGGCGCCCTAGCGATTGATGACGCGGCGCACGATGACGAGTCCCCGGTTCTCGAGCAAAACATCCGCGCCACCCGCATCATCGATGCGATGCTCACGCTGGCCCGCGCCTCTCGTGGCCAAGTGGACGCTGAGGCGAGCATGGAGGAGGTCGATCTTTCCGCCATCGTGCGCCAGGTGGTGGAGGCGAGGAAAGGCGAGGCGATGGAGCGCGGGATTGAGCTGCGCCTCGGCGTGCCCGAGACGCGGATGGTGCGCGGCGATGCTGCGCTGCTCGAGAGGCTGGTGGACAACCTGCTGGTCAACGCGATTGTGCACAACATTGACGAGGGCTGGGTCCACCTCGAGCTGGGCGAGGCGGGCGGCGGCGCGACGAACCTGACCATCGGGAACTCGGGGGCGCTGATCGACCCCGCCGACGTCAGCGCGCTCCTCCAGCCCTTCCGCAGGGGCAGCCGCGACCGCACCGGCTCCGCCCGAGGCACCGGCCTGGGCCTGACGATCGCCAGCGAGGTAGCCGAGTTCCACGCCGGCACCCTGTCCCTATCCGCCAACCCCGGCGGCGGCCTAACAGCGACCGTCGTGCTGCCGTAACCCAACCGGTATGGCCCCCGCAGCGCTGCTCCCGCTGGACGAGTGGGGAAGCTGCTGCTGGATGCGTGGATGTCCGGCGAATGGACGAGTAGATGGTCGGCTGGAAGACGAGTAGAAGTTCGGCTAAAAGACGAGTAGAAGTCCGGCTAAACGACTGGTAGAAGTCCGGCTAAACGACTAGTAGGCGTCGTGACCAGCGTCGATGCCTCCACAGTCGGGTGGCCAGCGAGCCCACCACTGCAACGCACGTCGGCCCCGTGCGCTACGGGTGGGCTACGGTGCGCTACACTTGGGTGCGTGAAGACTATCAGTGCACGAGTGATGCGGAACGAGAACCATCAGGTACTCCGCGACGTTGATGCCGGTGAGAGCTTTGTTGTAACGCGGAACGGTGCCCCTGTGGCGCGGCTTGTCCCGTACGCGGAGCCCCGGTCGGGAGATGCTGCTCGGCGTCCTTCGCGGCCTGCGACGCGGTCCCACCTCATGAGTGCCATTCCACGCCACCGGTCCGACCTATCCTCAGCAGATGTCCTTGCTGACCTGCGAGGTGACCGCTAGTGCGCTGGTACGTCGACTCATCGGCGCTCATCAAACTGTTCGTCGAAGAACAGGAGTCTGCGGTCCTCGATGAGCACCTTGACCGTCACCAGCCCGAGTTGGTGGCGTGCCACCTTCTCGAAACCGAGGCGCGCCGCGCCGCCAGCCGGCTGGGCGCACCGCAGTCGTCTGTGACACAAGCGTTGGCTGAGGTCAACCTCTACGACGTTGACCAAACCCTGTTCCGTCAGGCCGGGCACCTTCCCGGGGCGAGCCTTCGATCCCTCGACGCGATCCATCTCGTCGCCGCCCTATCGCTCGACGTCGACGCAGTCCTCACCTACGACACCAGGCTGGCCGAATCAGCAGAACTCATCGGACTACCCACCGTCTCGCCCGGACGGTAGTCCCGCCGTTGTAAACACCCTCCTTCGGCCCCTCCGAGGGGGCTGTCGCGAACAGCTCGGGAGGTCCCGGCGAAAGAAGAGCTTGTCTACGAGTTCAATCCCACCTTCGATGACGGGGTGGTCGTAGGCGTCGGCGATCCCGCGAGGTACGCAGTGGTAGGTGTCAGCGGACGTCAGCGGCCGTGGGGTTGGGTGATGGGGTCTGGTAGGTCCTCGTACAGCGGAGCCTGCGGCGGTTGGACCCATCCATCGGGACCGATCTCCAGGGCGGTGATCGCGTCGCGGAGAGGGCCCGGGTTCTGCGTGAGGGCCATGAGGTAGTAGTACCGAATCTCTTCATCGTCCATGACCCCGACAGTGTCGAAGTGGATGATCTGTTCTCCCTCAACACCGGTGCCGCCCGCACCGCCCGACTGCCGATTGGACTCCGGTCCCACAGCGAGAGTCCTGGCGTCCTCCTCGTCGAGTCGGTTCCAAGGACCATTGACCAGTAGGTTCGGGGGGGAGGGAGGGCAATACCCGGTCTCTCCGTCATCGTCGGTGTACGCACTCCCCCAACCACCTTCGCAACCAGGCTGGAGGGTCTCGCGCAATGAGAGCCACACGGGCCACGGCAGCCATGTCGCGTCGAGGAACCGGAACCGGCCATCCTCGTCCCGGACGAACCACATGGTCGTCCCAGTCTCCAGGACGCTCGGCAGGGCCTCCTCAAACCACAGCCGCGCGATGACCGTGTTGTCCTCGAAGCCGGGGAACGCGAACTCGAACGTGACCGACTGGCCCCAGGCGGCGTCGGAATCCGTCACGTCCACCACCGTCGCCAAGATGGTGTCAACCCCCGACTCAGCGCCCAGACCGCCGGGCGGCACAAGGTCCCCGAGCACCGAGCTCATCGGAAATGCCCAGGCGCCCTCCGGAGAGAGCTCCAGATCAAGAAGCATGGGACGCACGAGGTCCGGGTCCGTCGTCAGAACCGACACCGAGTACTCCGTCGCCAGCTCGGCGCCTCCCGCAGTCGGGAGCCCGCTGCTGTAGACCGTGGTGGAGACAACCTGGCCCGAGATTTCCTCTTGTTGGACCACGAGAGTTCCCGCGCCCGTGGGAACGGCATTAACGGTGTGAAGCTGGAACGCGCGCACGATGTCACAGATATCGACCCCGTCCGTTCCCGCAGCATCGGCGAGGTCCGCAGGACCCACCGCCGTCCTCCACGCTGCCGGACAGGAGGCCCCCCAAGCCTCCTCGGCGGTTGGAGTGCTCACCTCGATGCTGGGCGACGGAAGACTCCAGAGAATCCCGCCCCGGTAGGAGCCCTGGGAATAGGTCAGCTCGAGCTCCTCCCCTTCCTCGCCGAGGACTCCCGCCTCCAGGAACGCGTTTCTCACCCACAAACGCGTGAAGACCGTGATGCCCTCGAGCTGCGGATGGGGGAACTCGAACGCAATCGACCGAGCCCACGGAGCCTCGGAGCGTACCTCTCCCACCAGCGTGATCGTCAGAGTCTCGGGGAGCGTAGAGGTCGTCACTACCGGAGCCGGCGGGCTGGGCTCGTCCTCAACCATCCCCGGTTCCTCGGAGGCAACAGCCGGCGCCGCCCCTAGGTTCGCCCCCAAGCCCGGAGCCGGGTCCGCATCCGGAAGCACGTGGACAGCGACCACCACGAGCCCGACCGCCGCCGCCACAGTCGCCGCGACCATCGCAGGATAGCGGAACCTCGGCATCCAGGTTCGCGCCACCGGAAGCGCATTCGCAGAAGCGATGGACGATGGCGCCGCGTCAGCCAAACTGGTCAGGGCTGCTCCTTCCCGTGCAGTCGGCTCGGGGGTGGGGCCGGTGACCAGGTGGGCGAGGTCGCGGCGCGCTCGTTCGGTCAGGTTGGCCTGGGGGTCTTGGGGGGCGGAGTTGGCGCGACGAAGGCGCGATGCGATGGTCATAATCTCTCCTGATCGGGGTGAAAGGATGTGCGGCACAGGGCTGCTAGGGCTCGTCGGGCGTGGTGGAGTCGAATTCGAACGGCGGTGTGGGTGCATCCGAACAGCTCGGCGCATTCAACCCCAGACAACTCGTCCCAGTACCGGGCCACGAGCAGTTCCTGCTGCTCACGGGGAAGCCGGCCCATCGCCTCATAGAGCTGACGAGTCGCCGGACAGTCGTGCCCCGATGGCTGAACAAAGCCCGGCACAGCCCCGCTGGCGATCTGTCCGCTCAACTCCCGATGCAGGTCAGCGAACCGCGCCCGAGCACGTCTGGCGTTGGCCAGCGCATGTCGGGCAGTGACAAAGACCCAACCAGGATGCGCACGACTCTTCTCCCCCGCCGTCCACGCGATCGTGAACACCTCAGACGCCAGGTCCT
>Ga0123356_10002266_pt1 | contig 20754 bp, 16 predicted proteins | sample TergutEmb28metaG_2_FD_92546 | JGI IMG/M metagenome (GOLD analysis project Ga0123356, IMG submission 92546) | Embiratermes neotenicus P3 segment gut microbial communities from Petit-Saut dam, French Guiana - Emb289 P3 | ecosystem: Host-associated > Arthropoda: Insects > Digestive system > Gut ... | reverse complement strand
GTAGAGGCGGCCATGCCGGTGGTCATACCGGTGGCATGGCCGGTGGTATTTCTTAATGGAGATGGTCTACGCCTGGAAACATGCTGTTTTCCAATTTGATCATAGTTCATATTTCCTTTATCGACATTCTGGCATTAAATCATTATACTATAAGCATGGCAAAGGCGATTTTGAGTGCTTTTGTAGTTGCGGTGATTATAAAATTATTTTTGTTTGACTTCATTATTGCCGAAGGAAATTCCATGGAGCCTGCCATACACTCAGGCTCGGTACTGGTGGTAAACCGGCTGCAATATGGGTTCCGTTTTCCGGGGCAGCCGGGATATATGGTACAATGGGCAATGCCCAAACAGGGGGATATCGTGGTTTTTTATTCGCCGTTGGGGGGCATTGCGGTAAAGCGTTGCAGCAGTTCCGCGGAAAATGGCGAATTTATGGTACAGGGGGACAATAACCTGCAATCCTATGACTCCCGCTCATATGGGCCAGTTTCGGTAGAGGCCACTATAGGAAAAGTATTGGGGAAAAAATGAACAGATTTATAGCATGGCGTTTCAAACTGGTTATAGGTCTCATGGTTACGGTAACAATCGTAATAGTGGCCTATTATGCCCTGTATATGGCACAGGGGTATTCGGGCCGTACCAGACAATCAAGAGTCACCACTGAACGGGGCAATATCCTGGACAGAAACGGGAAAACACTTGCCACCCAAATTGCCTTGTATGATGTCTATATCAGGCCGCCTGCCCATAAGGACAGAATCGATGTTCAGGCAAGAATTGCAGAAATGGCCGCTCTACTGGCTCCCATTTTGGGCATGAATGCCGAGGAAATCCAATGGCGAATAAACGGCACCGGAAGTGAATTTGTTATCAAAAGGCGCGTCTCCTGGGATGCCTGGGAAAAAATACAAAATATCCAAAGGCAGCCGGAAAACAAACTTGCCGGCGTCAGAACTGAAGCCGTCACATTAAGAGATTATCCGGAAAAAAATCTTGCGGCTCAAATCATTGGTTTTGTAGGAGATAATAATGGCAGATGGGGTGTTGAATACGCCTTCAATAAGGAACTTTCCGAGGGCAACAATGTCATTCTGACCATCGATATTAATGTCCAGCATATTCTGGAAAAGGCAGCCTGGTCGACATTACACAGAACTGGGGCAGAAACGGTCATGTTTCTTGCGACAGATCCCCGAAACGGAGACATACTTGGCTCTGCCGTTATTCCAGCCTTCGATCCCAATAATTACAATACCTCATTTGACTCCCATAACTACGAATCAAACGAGGAAACATACAAAAATTACACCGCTACCTTGCCTTATGAACCAGGCTCCGTGTTTAAGATTTTTTCAATTGCCGCCCTGATGGAAGCCGGCGTTATCTCGGAACATTCGGAGCTTGCCTGTACAGGCGTATACGAAAAGGTTTTCAGCAGCGGCGAAATGATACGGATAGAATGCGCCGACGGACGCGCCCACGGCAGGGTAAGGCCCAGAGAGCTCATTATGTATTCCTGCAATGTCGGCGCCGCATTAGCTGCCGAACGGCTGGATAATCAGGCCTTTTACGAGTTTATGCGTAATTTTGGCTTTGGCGCCAAAACCGGCGCCTGGGTAAATGCTGCCACTGCGGATTCCGCAACGAACAAGACTCTGTTGACAGAAACTGCCGGATTGCTCAAAAACCCCCGGTTTCCCGGTTTTTGGTCGGGCCGCACCAAACAATCAATTGCCTTTGGCCAGGAAATTTCCGTTTCCGCCCTGCAAGTAATGCAGGCGGCAAGCATCATCACCAATAATGGGGTATTGGTTCCTCCCAAAATAGTTTCCAGGGTTACCTCCCCCGATGGCAGAACCATAATAGACGGTGAAAACAACGAAAACTGGCAGGTAATCAGCCCGGGAGCAGCCCAAAGGATGCTTGCGTATATGGCGGATACGGCAAAAGCAGGCACCGGCCAGTTGGCCAATATCAGAGACTTTAATCTGGCCATAAAAACCGGTACCGCCGAAATGGCCGATCCGTTTACCGGGAACTATTCCCGAACTAATTTTATTACCAGTTGCATTGCCCTGCTGCCCGCAGAAGCTCCTTCACTCGTACTGTATGTGGTCATTATAAAACCCCGCGGCGAAATATTGGGCGGAAGGATAGCGGCCCCCGCGATCAGGGATGCTGCCGATGAACTTATCAATTACTTTGGTATTCCGCGCCTCAGAAATCCCATTTGGGTCCATCCCGGCAGTATGAGCTTTACCGATGTATCAATTCCGGCTATTGGTTCCATCGTCCCCAACTATTACGGTTTCTCCAAAAGAGATCTTTTACCCCTGCTCTCCCAGAACCATATCCGCGTGGAAATATTGGGCGAAGGCTGGGTACGGCGCCAGTCACCTCAACCGGGAACCACCGTAACCCCCGGCATGGTACTGGAATTAATATTAGAGTAATTTCAAATAATGAGGAATGAGGAATGAGGAATGAGGAATTATCTTACTGGGAGAAAAATTCCAAAATTCTTCAGGAGCAGTTCCCGGGCTTGCGGGAAAAAATTCTGGAAGACCAGGACACCATTGAAAACCTCAAAATAGAAACGGCGGCTTCCGGCGTGCCGACTCTGTCCATTAATGGAATTTATGTTCATTCTCCCCGCGACCCTGAACGGGAGGGGCGGCGCTTGGCCGAGGCTTGTTTGGCAGAAGCCAGCGCAAATGCGCCCGCGCAGCCGGTGGTTGTATTGGGCTTTGGGCTTGGCTATGCAGCGCAAGCCCTTGCGGAAATGGCTCCCGAACGGCCCATCATCATTGTAGAAAAAAACCTTAATCTGCTGCGTACCGCATTTGAACTGCGGGACTTCAGCCGGCTGCTTTCCCGAACCGGCATCGTATTTACGCCCGGCGGCTCCGGCGAAGGGGTTATAACGGCGCTTGCGCTTTTTGAAAAAAGCGCGCCGTGCATTTTGCGCAACCGAACGCTGACCGGCGCCGATGAACAATGGTATGCCTCGGTGGAAAGCCGTATTCGTACCTGGGCCATGCGGGATGAGATAAACACGGCAACGCATAAAAAATTCGGCAGACGCTGGGTCAATAACCTGTCCCGCAATATGAGCGCCATTCGGGACCTGCCGGGCATTTCCCGGCTTGGCGGGCTCGCCTCACTTGGTGAGGCGCCCTCGCAGAGTGAGGGCGCATTGCCGGTGTTTCTTGCCGCCGCCGGACCGGGGCTGGACAGCATAGGCCCGCTGCTGCCGGAAATACACAAGCGCTGCATTATCGTGGCAGTGGATACCAGCCTGCGCTTTCTGCACAGAAATGGAATTGCCCCCGATTTTGCGCTGGTGGTAGACCCGCAATTTTTGAACAGCCGCCATCTTAACCGTTGCGTAAGCCCTCATACCCGGCTCATTGCCGAAACCGCCGTGTACCCGCCGGTACTGCGGTTCCCTTTCAGGGAAATGTATCTGTGCAGTTCACTCTACCCCCTGGGCGCTTTTATTGAACAGCGGGTAGACCCCAAAGGACATTTGGGCGCCGGCGGGTCAGTTGCAACCACTGCCTGGGATTTTTCCCGAATCCTGGGAGCGCAGGAAATATGGATTGCCGGCCTGGACCTCGCCTTCCCCGGCCTCAGAACCCATTTCCGGGGAGCGCAGTTTGAGGAAAAAGCCCTTGCCGAATCGGGCCATCTGTATCCCGCCGAAACCTGGCTGGTTCATGCTCTGCGCGACGGCAACCCCTTCTACGCCCCGGCGCTTTCTGACCCGTCCGCAGCGCGCGTACTTACCGACCGCCGCCTTTCCCTCTATGCCACCTGGTTCGAAAGCCGTTTTCGCCAGTTCCCCGCCATTCGCAATTACAGCCTCTCCCCGGGCGGCCTCGCCATCGAAGGCCTTGAACCAGCCGAAACCCAGGCCCTTCTTGCCCTGCCGGAACGCCGTGCGGAAATAGACCAGCGGCTCCAGGCGGCGTCTTCCCGCATCACAGCGGAATTTTTTGAACAAACAGCAACCCGGCAGCGTTCCGACCGCTACCAAAACGCCGTTGCCGCGCTGGTATCCGGCCTGGAACAGATAAAAGAGACCTGCAAAAAAGGGATAGCCATTGCAGAGCGGGCCTTAAGCCCCAAAACCACCCCTGCAGAACAGGAAACAACCCTCGCCGAACTTGACACCATAAACCGCTCCATAACCGGCAGCGAGGTAAAAGAAATCGCCAGTTTCCTTTTCCCCGCAGGAACCGTTGCAGCACCACCAAAAGACAAAAACACCACCTTTCACCACTATGTAACATCCTCAATCCAGCTCTACCAATCCCTTGTGGAAGCACAAGAATTTACTCGTAAATTCATGTATTGACTAAAAGTCTTGAATTGTGGTACATTACGAGAAGTAACACAGACAGGAGGAATGATGAGCGCCAGAATACGGCTCAAAAGATTCGGGACGAAAAAACGCCCCTATTACCGCATCGTGGTTATGGATCAGCGCAGCCCAAGGGATGGGAAAACCATTGAGGAATTGGGGTATTATCATCCCATAGAAGCAGAAGACAAACAAATTGTTTTTGACGCGGACAAAGCAAAAGCATGGCTTGCCAAAAGCGCAACCATGAGCGATACAGTACGCAAAATCTTTAACAAGAAAGGCCTTCACAGTAAGTAATTAAGGGTATTTGCATGGAAAAAGATTTAGTTGAATATATTGCAAAGTCTCTGGTGGATGATCCGTCTCAGGTAACCGTTAATGTGGTGGAAGGTGAAAAATCCACCATACTGGAACTGAGAGTAGCTGAAGCCGATATTGGCAAGGTCATTGGCAAGCATGGTCGCATCGCCAAAGCAATGCGCACGGTCCTTATGGCCGCCACTGCCAAAACCGGTAAACACGCGGTACTGGAAATACTTGACTGAACGGTTTATCGCCGGAATTGCGGGCGCTCCTTTCGGGCTGAAAGGCTTTGTAAAGGTAAAGCCGCTTTCCGGCGAAATGGATCATCTGTTAAAACTCAAATCGGTAATACTGCGGCAAGACGGAAAAGAGCGGCTGCTGGATGTGGTAGAAAGTGCTGTAGCCATGCCGTTTGTAATCATGCATTTTACCGGATACGACAGCCCGGAGGCAGTCAAAACCCTGAGCGGGGCGGAACTGCTGGTTGACCGGAAAGATGCCGCCCCTCTGCTGCCGGGTGAATTTTACATCGAAGACCTGAAAGGACTCGCCGTCATGGCCGATACAGGCCAGACACTGGGGCATATCATTACCATAATCGAAGGCGGCGGCGGCGACCTTACAGAAATCCGGCTGACCGACGGCTCCGTAAAACTGGTTCCGTTCAGGCCAGAATTTGTAACCGGCATTGACCTTGCACAAAAACAGCTTGTACTCAAAAACCTTTGGATACTTGAATGAAATACACGGTTGTAACCCTTTTCCCCGAAATCACCGACGCATACTTCTCAAGCTCAATCATGGCAAAGGCGATACAGCGGGGCATCATCGAATACCGGGTTATCAACATACGGGACTTTGCCTTTGACAAGCACAAAACCTGCGACGACGCGCCCTACGGCGGCGGCCCCGGGATGCTCATGCTGCCCGAACCCCTGGGCAGGGCATTGGAAGCGGCGGGAGCACGGAAGAAAGGAACTGGGGACTGGGGACTAGGGACTAGGGATAGTGGTTCGAGGGATGAGAGTGCTTCCGGGCAATCTCTTAATAATGCGAACTACGATAATAATTCTGAGGCGCACCCCAATACTTCTACTCACGATCCCCAGTCCCCAGTCCCCAGTCCCCAGTCCCCATATACCATATACCTTTCGCCGTCCGGGAGGCCTTTTACGCAGAAACTGGCCCAGGAGCTGGCTGGGGAACAGGAGCTGATTTTGCTCTGTGGGCGCTATGAGGGTATTGATCAACGGGTGATAGATTTGTATATTGATGATGAGATCTCCGTTGGCGATTATGTATTGTCTTCCGGCGAGGTTGCGGCGCTGGCGCTTATTGACGCGACGTACCGGCTGGTGGACAGGGTCATTACCCCCGAATCGCTGGAAGAGGAAAGTTTTTCCAATGGGCTTTTGGAGTATCCCCAGTATACACGCCCGGAGATTTATGATACAATGAAAGTCCCTGATGTGCTGCTTTCGGGACATCATGAGAATATCCGCCGCTGGCGGCTTGCAAAACGAGTTGAAAAAACCCTCCGTTGCAGACCGGATTTAATACAGCGGGGCAAAACACTGGGGCTTTTTGACAAGGAAACCAACAGTATTATAGGAGATATGGAAAATGAACGAGATTAAGGCCATTGATGCCGCCCAGATGAAGTCAGAACCCGAAAATTTCAAGGTTGGGGACACCGTTAAGGTACATTTCAAAATCATTGAAGGCAAAACCGAGCGAATTCAGGTGTATGAAGGCCTGGTTATTGCCATGAAGAATGCCCAACTTGGAAAAACCTTTACCGTGCGGAAAATTTCCTATGGCGTGGGCGTGGAACGGGTATTTCCCCTGCACTCACCCCGCGTTGACAAGGTCGAAGTAATGCGCCCCGGCAAAGTCCGGCGGGCCAAGCTCTACTATATCCGCGACAAGATCGGCAAAGGCGCCAAGATCAAAGAACTCATCGTGAAAAAGACCGCAAAGAAACAGGTAACCGGAGAATAGGGTTCTCATTAATTTACCACGAACCAACACAAACCACACGAACAACAGAAGAAAAATAAAAAAGTTCGTGGTGGTTTGTGAGGTTCGTGGTTAAAAATTCTTAATCTCATTTAAACTTTAAATCCTTGTTGCAAGGCTTGGGAGAGTTTTAGTTTGATAAAGTTGTTTTCTCGTTTGAGTTTTCCAATTTCAATCTGTTGTGATTTTACTGTTTCGATAAGGTCGCCCTGATTCAAGGCGCCCGAATGGAGCAGATCGCCCACATAGTCCATTTTGTTTTCAAAGTCGGTTTCCGCTTCAATTTCTGCTTCCTGAAAACTCTCTTCAATTTGGTTTTCGTCCGGCAGAACAGAATCTTCTTCGCTCTGTAGAATCTTTTCGGCAATCCGGTAAATGGCCTGGGAAAGTATGGACTGGGGTTTGTACAGGGTTATGGGCAGCCGCGAGGAAAGCGCCGTATCCTGCAGGGCATCGCGGTAGATGACTCCCAGATGTTCAATTTTCAGGGCCAGATATTCTTCGCAGGAGCGGCGTATCTTCATTGCAAGCTCTGCGTCCCTGGGTTCTACCACGGTATTCATAATAAGGCGCGGACACAGTTTTTCAAGCCGCTCGCTAAAGGCATTATAGGAACGCTTGTCGATACGTTGAATTTCCGGCAGTAATTTGGAGATATACAGTCTTTGCGGGTCGGCGCCGTCCAGACGCAGTTTGTTCAAATACGCCCTTGCTTTAGAATCTTTCTTAAACGTGGTAAACATGAGCCGGTATACGGTGTTTTTCAGAAAAACATAGGCATTCAGTACGGCGGTAACTGCCGGAGCGGACACCACAATACCCTGAGAGGAAAGGAGAAAAAAGTCAAGAATGGATTGATGGGTTCCCGCGCCCAGGTCGAGTATCAGGATGTCGGTATTATCCTGCAGGGCAACAAGCCGTTTTACCAAAGATTTTAACTGGGTAGGCCTCAGGTTCGCAAGCCCGGGAATCTCTGTATCGCCGGGGATAAAGCGAAGGCCCGGCACATCGGTCTGGGCGATTACCTCATTAAAATTTAACCGGGTATTATTGAGAAATGTCCCAATTCCCTGTTTGGGCGCATGGTGTCCCAGCACCAAATGCAGGTTTGAGGCGCCCAGATCAAGGTCGGCAACCACCACTTTTTGCCCCGCCTGGGCAAATGCCACGCCTAAATTGGCGGCAACCAGCGATTTCCCTACCCCGCCCTTCCCGCTTGCTATCGGAATAATACGCATTAACTACTCCTTCCGTGGATAAGTCTAGCACTTTTCCCCTAAAGTCTCAATACCGTTTGCCGATAATAAAGGTGTAGGGAGGGTATCCTCCAAAAATAACAGACGGTGCGCACAGGGGTAACACCCAGACGTCCAGGCGCATCGTCTTTTTTTATGCCCATGGCAATAGAGGCCTCAAGCCATTATTTGGTTCTTCCCGTAGCTATTAGGCTTAAGGGTATTATTGGGGGACTTACAGCAAAGCACCGCAAAGCGGCGCTCTGCTGTAAGCTCCCCATACACGTTATTGAGCCTAATAGCTACGGGAAGAACCCCTTTACTTTTCTGGGCCTCTATTGCTATGGGCCTAGGTCTCATAGGGGGTTATGGCATTTTCTCCGGTGCCCACCAGTTGCCGGAGGCGGCGATCATACTGAGTAAATTAAAGTATGCGCCGTAGCCGCGTCCGCTGGTGCCGCTTTGCGTTCTTGAGAAATTCCAGGCATTGCCCATATCCGTAGACGTACCGTACACTGCCGCGGCAACCATCGTTGGGGCGGCGAAGTTAATGCCAGACGAATTGAGCCGGGTACCGTTGAATTGAACCGCGCTGATACCCGACCAAGTGGTCGAGGTCGCCCTAAGGGTATTGTATAAGTGCCGCAAGCCATTGTCGTGGAGCGTTTTAACCGCAGCTTTATCGTTATGATGCAATGCGTCCAAACCCAAACGCCACGGCACGCGGCAGGAGTTGTACCAGTGGTTGCCGTCGTTTGCGGACTCGTGATAGTTCGGCTCCGCTCTATGCCATATCATCGCGCTTAATGGGGTGCCTGTTGCGCCTCGTTCAACCCGAATAAAATCAGGAAGTACGCCTGTGCGCGGATTGTTCATCGCGTACATCTGCTCCATGCCTATTTGGGTAGTGTTGATAACAAGCTCCCACCTGTTTACGCCGCCTATCTGCGTAGTATCCGCCGCCGCATAAGACCTTAAATGCTGCAGCATAAAGTCCGAAGGCCGGGTCTTCGCCGCGCTGGCTCCGGTGCCGGTCCAGTTACCGATGCGTAAATAGTAGCGGGCGGGGTTGTTTTGTCCGCGGTCGACATCGTTTTGGAATATGTCTCCAATCATCAATGTGGCTCTTCGTCCATAATTATTTCTGTCATTCGTTGCCACTGTACCGCCGATGCCCGCATTGGGACCCCATTGCTTTGCGGCAAGCAGCATGGCATACGCCATATCAAGGTCGCCGTCGGTGGCGGTGCTGGCCCCGGACGGTCTTCGCAATGGATGTGAGAGCGGTCTTGTCCTGTCACTGCCATTCGTATTAGTTCCTGAAAGCAATGTCCATGACATCAAATTGGAACCGCCGCCATTGGTGGGGAATTGATTTAAGGAGCGGAACATACCGTCAAAGTAATCCCGGACGGTTACATCCCTGGCACCGTACGCATTGCGCAAACTGGTCGGCAGGGCATCCTTCAATAAGGATCCAATTGTTCTGCCGCCAATGTCACGGTTGTTGACATCGCGAATCCCGGAGCTGACTACCGCGCTTTCGCAGCCCGCCATATATCCCAGTATCATCATACCGTAACCCATAGTTTCGGTAGTGGTAACCGCAACACCTTGTATTTCGGGGCCGGTACCGCCGAACATTGACAGAATCATGCGGAACGTGTTGGGATCATTCATGGTGTCGTTTCTTGCCGTTTCGTAGTCAACCAGGAATTCGGGTATGATTTTGGCAAACTGGTCAATGGTATCCTGATTCATTTGAGATTGCGATCGGGCATTCGTGCCTGATGCGGGGGGCATTACCCTTTGTATTGCGTAATTACTGTTTGCCGACTGCGGGAAGGGGTGATTTGCGGTTCCGACAGGGGGAGTTACAACCGCCCCAGTCGCCGGGAATAGTACCGCGGCGCTCAGCGTTGTACCGGAGCCGGCGGTGTGGGTGGTATCAATATTGCCGCCGCTGGCATTCTGCACGCGGAACCAATTCGCCGTTACGCCGGTAAAGGTAAAGCCGGTTTTTGCCGTGAGTGTTATCGTTGCGTGGTATGCAGTTGATGCGGCAAAGGCGGTGCCGCTAAAGACAGCGCCGCTGGCACTGCCTGTTCTCCATTCCACGGTTCCCTGATATTGGGCACCCGCGTCAAATGTTCGTACCGGGACTGCCCCCGTTACCGGCGCAGTCACCGGAATATTGCGCGGATTGTTGATTTGGGCAGGAGTGGGCAGCGACTGGGCGGCTTCCAGATAGACCTTCGTGACAGTTACAGTACGAGCTACACCATCGGAATAATTCGGCTGAATAACAAATCCTCTAAAAGTATTCAAGCTCGCAGCGCTATACGTGCCGCTATCATGTCTGCCAAATTCCATCCTCATAATCCCATCATTGTATAGTGCGCCAAGGTACCCTTGTGCTTCCCCCCACCACATAACACTGGCAGTTCCTATACGTATGCCGCCGCCAATCCAGCTTCCTACCGCTTGCATCGTTTCTTCAAATTCAACAACCAGGTGAGTATAAGTTCCAAGAGCATTGGCATTTATATTGGCAGTTGCATCAAAAATAAAATTACGGGCGCTCGTGCTGTTACCGGTTGTCCGAACCACCAGTTTTCCATTTTCGATAGCGGTAGTACCAGTAGCGCCAGAAGTAAGCTGCGGAAGCGCTACCGTTCCCATTTCCGTTGCCCACTGCCCATTTTCGAACAGCACCGGCCATACCGGCCTGGGTTGCGGCGCGGCCGTTCCCGGGAATGTAACGGTCGCGGTAAGCGTTGCACCGGAACCGGCAGTGTGGGCAGTCGTTATAGCGCCGCCGCTGACATTCTGCACGCGGAACCAGTTCGCCGTTACACCAGTGAAGGTATAGCCGGCTTTGGCCGTCAGCGTCATCGTTGCGTGGTATGCGGTTGATGCGGCAAAGGCAGTGCCGCTAAAAACAGCGCCGCTGGCACTGCCTGTTCTCCATTCCACGGTTCCCTGATATTGAGCCCCCGCGTCAAATGTTCGTACCGGGGCTGCTCCCGTTACCGGCGCAGGCACCGGAATGGTCTGCGGCGCATTGATCTGCGCAGCAGTTGCCGGGAATGTTACCGCCGCGGCCAATGTTGTGCCGGAACCGGCGGCGTGAGTGGTATCAATATTGCCGCCGCTGACATTCAACACGCGGAACCAGTTCGCCGCTACGCCGGTAAAGGTAAAGCCGGCTTTGGCCGTCAGCGTTATCGTTGCGGTATACAGCGTTGCGGCGGCAAAGGCATTGCCGGTAAAGGCAGTGCCGCCGGAGCTCCATGCCACGGTCCCGGTGTACTGAGCAGCATCGAAATCCCTTACCGGGGTTGCCCCCGTTACCGGCGCAGACACCGGAATATTGCGCGGATTGTTGATTTGCGCGGCAGTTGCCGGAAATGGTACGGTAACGACAAGTGTTGCGCCGGAACCGGCAGTGTGGGTGGTCGTTATATCACCGCCGCTACCATTCTGCACACGGAACCAGTTTTCTGTTACGCCGGTAAAGGTAAAGCCGGTTTTAGCCGCAAGTGTGATGGTTGCCGTATATGCGGTGTCAGCGGCAAAGGCAGTGCCGGTAAAGTTTGCACCGCCGACTCTCCATACCACCGTTCCGGTATACTGATCCGCGTCAAATGTTTGTACCGGGGCTGCCCCCGTTACCGGCGCAGACACCGGAATATTACGCGGATTGCTGATCTGAGTGGGAGCAGGCAATGCCTCGCCGGCTTCAAGGTACACCTTGCTTATCGTGGTCACCCGATCCGTATTGCCGCCATAGGTTGGGTGGACAGAAAAACCCCTGAATTGCGCAGCATTATAGGTACCGTTGCCATTACCGCCATTACTGCTTGGTGAAGCTAACGGCACCCTGATTGTCGTAACAGTATGGGTTAAAGGCGCGCCCCAATACGAAACGGTCGTTGTTCCTGAACGTATTCCTGCGCCAATCCAACCAACATTACCCGGAGCAATCGCATATGCAATAACAAGCCACTCGTAATTGCCGCTGCTGATATCAATATTGGCACCTGCGGTAAAGGTGAAGGTGCGTCCGGTTGATGGCGGGCCGTAGTTGCTGTCATTATTGGTCTCAATAACGATATTATTGCCGACAATCCCAAACACAGAGTCGGCAGCGCTGGTATTCGTACCGGAACTATTATTACCGCTGACAGCCGGGGTAACTGTTCCCATTTCCGTTGCCCACTGCCCATTTTCGAACAGTACCGGCCATACCGGCCCGGGCAGCGGTGCGGTTGTTCCCGGGAATGCGACGGTCGCGGTAAGCGTTGTACCGGAACCGGCAGCATGGATGGTCGTTATAGCGCCGCCGCTGGCATTCTGCACACGGAACCAACCAGCCGTTACGCCGGTAAAGGTAAAGCCGGATTTGGCAGTCAGCGTTATCGTTGCCGTGTATGTGGTTGAGGCGGCAAAGGCGCTGCCGGTAAAAGCAGTACCACCAACGCTCCATGCCGCCGTTCCGGAGTACTGAGCCCCTGCATCAAATGCAGTAACCGGAGCTGCTCCCGTTACCGGCGCAGGCACCGGAATGGTCTGCGGCGAAGTAATCTGCGCGGCAGTTGCCGGGAATGTTACCGCCGCGGCCAATGTTGCGCCAGAGCCGGCGCTGTGGATAGTGGTTATAGTGGCGCCGCTGGCATTCTGCACGCGGAACCAGTCAGCTATTACACCGGCAAAGGTATAGCCGGATTTGGCAGTCAGCGTTATCGTTGCCGTATACAGCGTTGTAGCGGCAAAGGCATTACCGTCAAAGGCGATACCACCGGTACTCCAGGCCACGGTCCCGGAGTACTGAGTCCCTGCATCAAATGTTCGTACCGGGGCTATCCCCGTTACCGGCGCAGGTACCGGAATAGTCTGCGGTGAATCGATCTGCGCGGCAGTTACCGGAAATGGTACAGTCGCAGAAAGTATCGCGCCAATGCCGGCGGCGTGAGTAACCGTTATATCGGCGCCGCTGGCATTCTGCACGCGGAACCAATTCGCCGTTACGCCGGTAAAGGTAAAACCGGTTTTTGCCATCAACGTTATCATTGCCGTGTATGTGGTTGCGGCGGCAAAGGCATCACCGTCAAAAGCAGTACCATCAACACTCCATGCAACCGTTCCAAGGTATTGAGCCCCCGCGTCAAATGTTCGTACCGGGGCTGCTCCCGTTACTGGCGCAGGCACCGGAATGGTCTGCGGCGCATTAATCTGCGCAGCAGTCGCCGGAAATACTGCGGTAATGATGGGCGAGTTCGCGACATTGTTCACCGGGTCTGCCCCCGCAACGGTAAAGAAGTCCGCTTCGATGCCTTCCAGGGTAAAACCCTCTATCGCTTCCAGCGTTATAATTGCCGTATATACGGTTGAGGCGGCAAAGGTATCGCCATCAAAGACCGTGCCGCCAACACTCCATGTCACGGTTCCGATATACTGTGATGATTCGTTTCTCGTCACCGGTATTCCTCCGATCACCGGAGGAGTTATGCCCGCTATGGCGGTAATGGTAATGATGTCAGAATTTCCTTCCACATTACCAGTTGCCGGGAATGTCACGTCAACAGAAAGTGTGGTGTCGAATCCAGCGGCGTGGGTTGTACTGATATTGCTGTTGTTCGCGGCGTTTCGCACACGAAACCAGTTTGCGGTTACGCCGGCAAAGGTAAAGCCGTCTTTTGCCCTTAGTGTAATGGTTGCCGTGTATGGGGTTGCAGCGGCAAAGGCATCGCCATCAAAGGCAGTGCCATCAACACTCCATGCCACCGATCCGGTGTACTGTTCCGCATCAAAGCTCATTACCGGGGCTGCATCCAGTACCGGCGCAGGTACCGGAATATTCCGCGGATTACTGATGGGCGTGGCTGGCTTGGCCGAGTCTGTAGGGCTTTTACAGCCCATGCCGACGATTCCGGCGCCGATCAGCAGCGCCGCCAATATTAGTTGTACCTTTCGCATTATATACCTCATAAACCCATTATCCCTTTGTTTTGAGGTTCTGTAAAGCGAATTTTTTTTAAAGAAAAAGAACCTTACCGCTCCAGCTTGCGGTACACGTAACGATGGGGGCTGTCTGCCGTTGAACCCAGTTTTTCCCGGCGCCATTCGGCGTATTCGGACCAGTTGCCGTCGTACCAGACCACCTCGCCGTCTTCAAAGGCAAGAATGTGGGTGACAATGCGGTCGAGGAACCAGCGGTCGTGGCTGATAACCAGACTGACGCCGGCAAAGGTGTCCAGCGCTTCTTCAAGAGCCCGCAGGGTGTTTACGTCAAGGTCGTTGGTCGGCTCGTCCAGCAGCAGCACATTGGCCCCTTCCTTGAGCATCATTGCCAGGTTCAGGCGGTTGCGTTCGCCGCCGCTCAGTACGCCAACCTTTTTCGACTGGTCTGCGCCGGAAAAATTATACCAGGCGCAATAGGCGCGGGAATTGACTTCTCTCGTCCCCTGCCCCGCTCCTAATTTAATCAGATCAAGCCCGCCGGAAAGCTGCTCCCACACCGTTTTGTCTGCGTCGAGCGTTTCGCGCATCTGATCGGCATAACCCAGCTTGACGCTATCCCCCAGCCGCAATTCGCCCGCGTCGGGTTTTTCGCTGCCGGTAATCAGTTTGAAGAGTGTGGTCTTTCCCGCGCCGTTTGGCCCGATAATGCCCACACACGCGCCCGGCGGCACCATAAAACTCATATTGTCAAACAGCAGCCGGTCGCCATACGATTTTGAAAGACCGCTTGCCTCGATAACCAGCTTGCCCAGATGCGACCCTGCCGGAATGGTAATTTTAGTGCCTTGCACTGCGCCCTTTGAGCGCTCCCGTTCATCATCCTGAAAGAGTTTTTCGTAATGGGTGATGCGGGCCTTGCTCTTGGCATGGCGTCCCTTGGGGCTCATCCGTATCCATTCAAGCTCGCGCTGTAATGTTTTGCGCCGATCGCTTTCACCTTTTTCTTCCTGAGCCATGCGCTGCTCTTTTTGCTCCAGCCAGCCGGTATAGTTCCCCTTCCAGGGAATGCCCTCGCCGCGATCCAGTTCAAGGATCCAGCCGGCGACATTGTCCAGAAAATAACGGTCGTGGGTAACGGCGATAATCGTTCCGGCATAGTCCCGCAGATGCCGCTCCAGCCAGGCAACGGTTTCCGCGTCAAGGTGGTTGGTCGGCTCGTCCAGCAGCAGAATGTCCGGCTTTTGCAAGAGCAGACGGCACAGAGCCACCCGCCGCCGCTCGCCGCCGGAAAGGTGATCGATGACCTCGTCTCCGGGCGGGCAGCGCAGGGCTTCCATTGCCAGTTCCAGGCGGCTGTCCAGATTCCAGCCGTCGGCCGCCTCGATTTTTTCCTGTAATTCCGCCTGCTTCGCGCCCAATTTGTCGTAGTCGGCATCAGGATCGCCAAAGGCCTCGCTGACGCGGTCAAATTCCGCCAGCAGGTCTACCAGTTCTTTTGCCCCTTCGGACACAATGTCCTTGACGGTCTTACCCGCCTCAAGTTTTGGCTCCTGCTCAAGAAAGCCAATGGTGTAACCGGGGCTAATCGTGGTTTCACCGATAAATTCAGTGTCCGCACCCGCCAGTATCCTCAACAAGCTCGATTTACCCGAACCGTTCAATCCAATCACGCCAATCTTGGCCCCGTAAAAATACGAAAGGTTGATATCCTTTAACACCTGCTTGGTCCCATGCTTTTTCCCCACACGGTGCATCGTATAAATTATTTTTTTGTCATCAGTTGTTGCCATGGAAACCTCCTAGCGTTGCCAGCATGATTGCTTTGATTGTGTGCTTGCGGTTTTCGGCCTGATCCCAGGCGCGGCTTTGCGGGCCGTCGATGACATCGGCGGTGACTTCTTCGCCTTTGACCGCGGGCAGGCAGTGGAGAAAAATACTATCCGTGCGCCCGGTTTTATTCATCAACGCCTGATTTACCTGGTAGGGGGACAGGAGCCGCACACGTTCCGCTTTTTTGTCTTCCTCGCCCATGGATGTCCAGACATCGGTGTAAATGGCATCAGCGCCGGCAACAGCGGCAATATCCGCGCTGACCGTTATGTTTGAGCCGGAGGCCCTGGCTAAGGGAGCGCACTTTTCGAGCAGGGCGGCATCGGGATTCAGTTCCGGCGGCGTAATGACGGTGCAATGCACGCCCAGTTTGGCGCAAATTATCATCAGAGAACTGGCAACATTGTTGCGGCCATCCCCCACATAACAAAGTGTCCTGCCATTGGCAGAGCCAGTGTCTCCTACGGAGACAATGTTTTCCTCAAGGGTCATCATGTCCGCCAGGGCCTGAGTGGGATGGAACTGGTCGGTAAGGCCGTTGTACACCGGCACACCGGAATATTTGGCCAGCGCTTCCACGGTTTCCTGCTTAAAGCCCCGGTACTGGATCGCGCTGAACATACGTCCCAGCACCCGCGCCGTATCCTCGATAGATTCCTTTGCGCCTAATTGAATGTCCGCAGTAGACAGAAAAACCGGATGCCCGCCCTCCTCGCCAAAGGCCGTCTCAAAGGCGCAGCGTGTCCGCGTGGAGCGTTTTTCAAAAATCAGGGCAAGGGTCTTGCCGCTAAAGCGCTGATGTACCGTACCAGCCGCATTTTCCGCCTTGACTTTTCGCGCAAGATCCAGCAAAAACCGTATTTCTTCCACCGAATAGTCCAGCCAGGTCAAAAGCGACCGCCCTTTGAGCGTTACAGACATAGAAACACCTCCAAAGTAAGTATTATACGATAATATTCCGATAATGCAATATGGTGCAGATGGTTTTTTTCCTTCGATTTAGATCTCAATTACAGCGCATTCGGCCCGAACTTGTCCTCCATTTGGATGAAGTAGCGGTCCGTGCCATAAAAGAAGCCGGCGGGAAAATAACTGAAGAACGCGGTCTGATACGGGCGGTTTTTGACGATAGCGCTCTGGGATTTTGGCTTGATACACTGATGCTTATTGAAACATTGAAACAAGCGGCAGAAGACGCTGCCATCGACCTGTATGGATATTCACTGGTTATCGGGAAAACCTTGCCCGATGTGCCTCATCCGCTGTACCGGTTTTTGGCGGGAAAAACCGGCGGTATTTTTATTGATCGGACCGCAACAAAGGCGCTGCAGCCATACATAACCATTACGGAACAGGAGCAATGGACCGCAAAGGCGTTAAACCACAGCCCGGAACCTTTTTCCCGGCTCAAAGAACTGAAGATTTTTATTCCCACAGCCAGACCGGATTCGTTATTGCAGGAAGCCAACATACGATTGTTAGAACTGGGGCAACAGCCTGCTGTTTTTATTGCCAATCGATCGTTTGAGGGAAAACGCGACAAGCTCTACCTCCGAATCGCCGGTTTTTCCACTACCGGTGATGCCGACAGTTTTTTCCCCCTGTTCATCCGCTTTGGCAACAGGGGATTGAATGCGTTAACCGATTCATGGGCACAATGGATGCGTTTGAGCGCGCCTTTTGCCAAGTCAGATGCACTAAAGGCCCATTGGGAATTTTTGTTCCGGGAACGAATCAAAGACAAACCTTCGTTATTCGCAATTCGTATGGCCTGCCGCTTTTTTACGTTACTGCTTGACCAGTATTGCAATGTTGCCTATATCAAAAGCAAAACTCCGGCCATTATTATTGAAAATATCCAGGCCGCAGAAAAAACAACTGCGGATATCGTTATAGAAGCCCTGCGCAGACGGCAGAACCTATTGTTATTGGGAACCTGCACAGGGGAAATTGATAATGCCGGCATGGAACAATGGAGCGTATTGTTCCCCCAGTTAACCAGCGTTACCGGCGAGCAAATACCCAATGATAAAATCCCTGAACTTCCTCCCGATCTGTGGGAAATTGCCTATACCTGCTCGCTGCTTGGGCAGTACTTTCCTCCCGATCTGATCCCGCAGCTGCTCAAGGAAATGGGGAAAAATCCCCTCATGATTTCCCGCGCTTTTTCGCTGCTGCATACATTCAGGATATTTGATACTCCGCTGGATCCCCGCCCCTGGCACAGTGATTTTCAAAGCCGGGCTGAAATCAGGCTGGGGGAACGAACAAATACGATTAGGGAAACGGTTCGCAGCCGGCTGCTTGCATGGGTAGCGCAGCACAAAATCAATCCCTGCCTTCGTTTGCTGAAAATATTAAAATCATTGAACAACACCATGGACATAGACAACGATCTTATCCTGCAATCGATTCAATGTGAGCTTGCCGGTATGGACGAAATGGCCATCAGGCATATCCATTATGACAAACTACCGGAAACCATAGCCGGTCCTGTCCGCGGCCCGATAATTCGGTACATACTGGAAACCATGCTCGCGATCCATTCCGATAACACAAAAAATATTCACGCAGCCTTTGCCAACCCTCCCCCCGATTGCTCCGCGTTTCCCCTGCTTAAAGCAAAGGTGCTCATTAACCAGTCCCTGTACTATCTGGGTACACTCAAAAACGACGCCGCAATGGAGGCGGTCAAGGAATCAACCCTGCTCTGCAAAAAAAATGACAATCTTTGTCTCGCGCAATCCTATCGTCTTTTTGCGCTGGCAAACCTCTTGCAGCGGCGGATTGGCGAGGCCCTTGATTACCTTGGCTTTGCGCTGGAAAATGCCGCAAAACTGGGCTGGTTTCAGGAAATAGGAATGTCAACCTATTATGCCGCTTCGGTGCAGTTGCTGTACGGCAATTTATCACGCGCGCGGACGCTGGCGGAAAAATCCCGCAGGCATTTTATAAAAGCCGGAAACCCTGAATGGGCAGACCGCGCCCGTTTTCTTGAAGGAAGGCTTGCTTTTGAAATCGGCTCGTACCGGCAGGCCATTACCATTTTTGAAGACATACTGCAAAACCCCGAAGGCGACCATTCCCCGGAAAAAGAAAGCCTGCTTGCGGCATGGACCTACCGCGCAAAAGTATTCTGCCAGTCATTTTTGGGCGCCAAACCATTGAACGGCGGACGCGATGCGGACCTGTTCGAAATTGAGGCCATGAGCTTTGCCGGAAATTACGCCAAAGTAATGGAACTTTCCGGCATTTTTTCTGCTGCCTCTGTCACCGAAGACTTTCTGCCCATTGAGCGGCCGGACTGGCGCAGCGGCTTTGCGCAATGCGAGCTATTGTACTTTTCATGGAACGATTTACGGGAACGGATACTGTGCGCCTATCAAGCCCTTGCCGGTTCCGAAGAAGCCATCCGCACCATGCGGCGCTTATTACGCAGCGGCCAGTTCCCGGAAATTGACCCCTGCGATACCTTTTACCATTATGTCTGGCACCGCGTTCTGGAACAGACCGGCGCAAGCCAGGTTGACATAAACACTGCCGTAAGCGTCGCCTTCAAGCGGCTCCAGAGCCGCGCCGGCCGCATAGACGACATGGAAATCCGCCGCCAATACCTGACCCAACCCCGCTGGAACCAGACCCTGGGACAAGCCGCAAAAGACTTCAAGCTGGTGTAGTCAGAAGTTGTACATATTTTTGATTTTTTCTTTGCCGGGTAATCGGTAAATGTCAAAATCATGGTCAAGGCTGACGATTTCCCTGATGCCGGTCTTTTCCGCAGCAACAACCAGGGTGGCATCGGCAAAATCCATGGGCAAATCCGCATATTTTGCGGTTAACTCCGCGATACGGGGCATATCGTGCTGATTTATATCACTGACAATAACCCCTTTTAACATTACCCATTCGTAAAAATCCTGCTGGGCTTTTGTGCTGAAATCCAGCATATGAGAAACCTCGGTAAAAACCGCAAGGGTACTGATAAAACTGTAGTCATGTTTTGCAAAAAAGTCCCGAACTCCCCTATGGTGATTATCATCAACATCAAATAGAGCAATTAAGGGACCTGAATCAATAAGTATTCTATTTGACATACCATCGTCTGCTCTGCGCTTCGTGTTTAGCGCGGATCTTCTCTTTAAGACGTTGTTTGTACGTCGTAGAAAGATCACTTTCACCAGAACCGTATTTGCCAAAATAAGGCAGACCCAAGGTGTAGGAATCGATGCCGTTTTCCTCTTCCTGTTTATAATACATTTCCAAAGCTTCTATAATGATGTCCGTTTTTGGCCTCTTTTTGAGCCTGGAAAGAATAAAAAGCTTGTTCCTGGTTTCCACAGGAAGTCTTGCGGTAGTTACTTGCGCTTTTACAGCTCCACTCATAATCGCCTCCATATTACGGATTGTAATACGAATATAGAAAAGAGTCAAGCGGAAAATTCATATTTTTCCCATTTCCCATTTCGGTCATATTTTAGACGTTTTTGAAAAAAAGTCCAATTACTGTATTGATTTTTTTTACCAGTGTGATATATTACTACAAAGTAGCTATATTCTTACTTTTTAAGGAGAAAAAGAATGAAGAAAAATGTACAATGGGCAGCGCTTTTAGTGGCGTTATCGCTGGTATTTCTGGCTTGTCCCCAGTCAGACACTAAAACAACAACAATAATCAATTGGATAACGCCGCTCAACAGTTTGGATATAAGCCTTGGTACTAATAATGATGCAATAGACTTTTCCTTTAACGAAACAAACCCTGCAGCTGAGAAATATATACTGTTTCATATCACCGGCCTGGTAAATACTGCCGCGTCAATAATATCTGGCGGCACATCAGTGGAAGTAACTGATATAACAGGAACAATCGGCGGTTTTCAACCAGGGACAACCCATAGTTTCGTCGTTGTTGCCCAATATGCAGGCCTGCCCCCTTCGATCTCGCCGGTAAAAAACATAACGTTGACGCCATTCGCCATCATTATTGATGATGACATTGAAGGCGGCAGTATTGAATCCAATAAAGACG
>Ga0123356_10002265_pt1 | contig 20756 bp, 19 predicted proteins | sample TergutEmb28metaG_2_FD_92546 | JGI IMG/M metagenome (GOLD analysis project Ga0123356, IMG submission 92546) | Embiratermes neotenicus P3 segment gut microbial communities from Petit-Saut dam, French Guiana - Emb289 P3 | ecosystem: Host-associated > Arthropoda: Insects > Digestive system > Gut ... | reverse complement strand
TGGATGCTTCAAGACCATCCATAACAGGCATATACATATCCATAAAAATTAAATCAAACGGCTTTTCGGTGCCAGACTTGCCTTGCAATTTTTCTATCCTGTCTTTCATAATCTCATAGCCTATCTTTCCGTTTTCTGCTACGACAATTTTTAAACCAATTCTTGTAAGGTGTTCGCAAATGACCTGCTGGTTCATAGCATTGTCTTCGCACAACAGTATCTCCCCTTTGAAGAATGGTTTTTCAATCTCTTTCAATACATTCTTATCATCGAATATCTCGTCTTTGGCCGCATCAATAGTATTAAATGTAAGCTCAAAGCTGAACTTGCTGCCAACATCCGGCGCACTTTCAACAAAAAGGCTGCCGCCCATCATCTCGACAAGATTTTTTGTTATAGAAAGACCAAGTCCTGTACCGCCGTATTGCCGTGTTGTACCGTATTCTGCCTGTATAAACGGATCGAATACTTTTTCTATTTGTTCTGCTGTCATGCCAATACCGCTGTCCGTTATTGTAAAAGATATCGTTATGGTATTTTCATTTATTTGTTTTAAGATTGCGTAAAGTTTGATTATGCCGACATTTGTAAATTTTATTGCATTGGATAAAAGATTCACCAAAATCTGCCGCAGTCTTGTTGGATCCCCCACCAGCTTTTTGCCTACAGACGGTTCGGCATAAAAAAACAGTTTTAGGCCTTTTTCAGCAGCTTTCGGCATAACCATAGTTTTGCAGCTTGCAAATAATTCATGCAGATCAAATGGAATATTTTCCAGTTCCATTTTACCGGATTCAATTTTTGAAATATCCAAAATATCGTTTATTATCTGTAAAAGCCATTTCCCGTTATGTTGAATATTACTTAAATAATCTCTGGTTTTGACGGATATTTCGCCGTCCAGTGCCAGCTCAGAAAATCCAATGATGCTGTTCATGGGGGTCCGTATTTCGTGACTCATGTTGGCAAGAAAAATGGATTTTGAACTATTTGCGTAGTTGGCGGTTTTAAGCGCAGTTTCCAGCTCTTTCTGATATTCGTTCAATTTAATTGTACGTTCCTGAACAAGATCTTCAAGCTTTATTCCCTCTTTGCGGTTTTTCATAAATAAAACAGTTAATAAAATAAGCACACCCATTAATAAAAACGACGACCCTAAAAGCCACGGGCGCTGCGCTCTTGCCAGTTTGCTCCGGTAATCAAAAGTTCTGCTTACCCATTGATTCGAAATTGAATCAAGGTCAATCACAAAAAGAGCTTTATCAATTATGGAACACAAGATGGCCTCATTTCTGTTAAACCCTATACGGGACTCTGCAAAGTAATCAAATACGACATTGGCTTTATATCCTACAAATTCATTGTAATGAGTAACAGCGAGCAGTCTGTTCTGACTGGTCATGACCATGTCAATTCTGCCGAGCTCCAATGCTTCAAATGCAGAATCAAAGCTGAGAAACCCTGTGATATTCGGATGATCCGGAAACCATTTATTAAAAAGCTCAGCATATACAGAACCCCATACCAGTCCGACTCTTATGCCTGAGATTTCGTTTTTTGTTATATTTGGAAAATCAGTTTTGGAAACCAGGATATAATCATCTGTTAATGTTGGTTTTTCCAGCCATAAAAAATGTTCTTCGCGATATCTTGAACGAATCAGTTCCGCTGACATGGAGACATCGCCATTTTCCAGCATCCTTAATAACTGCGGCCATTCCGTATTACGATCGTTAGCCAAAACAAAAGATAATCCGGTTAGATTAACAATTTCCTGCAGTATATCAAAAAAAATGCCCTGCCATTCGTTTTCATGTATGTTATAAAAACTGACCGGATAGTTGTAGTATTCTGCAGCAAATTTGATAATGGGATTATTACTTATGTATTCTTTCTCTTCATCGGTCAGCCATGAAAAAAATTTTAAACGTTTGTATTCCTGTTCTCCGCGGTTATACAAAGTATTCATATAACGGCTGCTGCTGTCTTTAATTAATTTATCAACAACCGAAATAATTGGCTGAAGTTTTTGGGTTTGCGTTGACAGAGAAACCGGCCTGAATATTATTGGATAAAAATAAAAAGAATTCATATCATTATGATGGATAAAATTAGCTTCGATGGTACCGCTGTAATAAAAGGCATCAATTTGTCCGCTTCTTAACGCATCATAAACAAGACCGACATCGCTTAAAAGGACAACCTCATAAGTACCGTATACTAATTCGTTCATAACCGTATAAATTGTTGTAGTACCCTCAATGAAACCATGGCGCAGCGGCCGCTCTCTGGATATTTCTTCCAGAGGTTTGCTTGAATCAAGCCGATAGTATTTTAATGGACGGGAAGCGATAGCGCTGGTCATAGTGTAAATTTTCTGGCGCTCTTCCGTAGCTGTAAGTTCGCCGGAAAAAGAAACTTCGCCGGTCTCAAGACCAGCAAGCAGGTCGAGCCATTCATATATTTTGGGCTGAAATGGAATTCCAAAAAGCTCCGTTAACCACTCACAAAATAAGGAAGCATAGCCCATGACTTCGCCGTTTTCGTTAATAAATGCTTCGGTGCTAAGCGGCATTCCATAAATAAAGTAATCGAATTCCTTTGTGAGCGCTTCAATTGCTGATATTTCATCTTCCGTTACGCCGGGAACATCCCTAAATGTTACATATTTTGAAGATCCGTAATCTGTATTTTCATCGGGTTTTTTACAACCCAACACCAGCAGGAATATCACAAAAAGCAGACAAAACTTCAGAAAATAAAAGAAAAATTTACTTTTTTGCTGTTGATTAACAAGAGGTCTCAAAGCTTCCACCTTCTTTATTAATTATACAATAATTGTTAAGAAAAAACAAGAAAAAGTAATTTATATTATGCGCACAAAGATTTACCTAACACAGGTGCAAGCGCTTCGATATCTCGCATTAGTTTTTCAAATTGTTCCAGGTACAGCGACTGCATTCCGTCAGATAGAGCTTCATCAGGCCGAGGGTGCACTTCTACAGCCAAGCCGTTAGCGCCTGCTGCAATTGCGGCTAAGGCGGCAGAGTTGATTCTTGTCCGCTTTCCCACCGCATGACTTGGATCGACAATCACAGGTAAATGGGAAAGCTCCTTGATAATTGAGACAGCAGAAATATCCAAAGTATAACGTGTTTGGGTTTCAAATGTGCGGATACCTCTTTCGCAGAGAACAACATCTTTTGTTCCCGATGTAAGTAAATATTCTGCGGAAAATAACCATTCTTCGATAGTTGCAGAAGGTCCGCGTTTTAACAAAACGGGCTTTCCCAAGGAACCAACTTTTTTTAACAGTTCGAAGTTTTGCATATTCCTTGCCCCAATCTGAAACATATCTATTAAATCCATCATTTGGACTGCAGTCTCGGATGAAACTACCTCTGTAACGATAGGCATTCCTGCCGCTTCTCCTGCAGCCTTTAAAAATTCAAGTCCTTTCATTCCTAATCCCTGGAAATCATACGGGCTTGTACGCGGTTTATATGCGCCGCCCCTGAGCATTACTGCGCCTGATTTTTTTACCTGTACGGCAGTTTCCATTATCTGCTCTTTGCTTTCGACCACACACGGCCCTGCAATAACTGTGATCAATGAACCGCCGAATTTTACGTTTCCTACAGAGACAATCGTATCCTCTGTTTGGGTTTCGCGCGATACAAGTTTGAAAAGTTTAAAAGACATATCAATTTATATTAACTAATTTTTCCGCAGCTTGACAAGCATTGTCATTAAGAATTGCCAAACCACGCTCTTGGCTGATATAGTAAAGAGGGATTAAAATGCTTAAAGATTTAAGAAATTTCCTAAACGGCGCAGTTTATGGGTTAACACTGATTATTCCCGGGGTCAGCGCATCAATTCTCGCTATTATCCTTGGATTTTATGACGAACTGATCTACACGATAAATCATTTCCGCAAGAATGTTAGGTATTTAAGCGTCTTTCTATTTGGTGTCGTTGCAGGAGCTGTAATATTCAGTTTCAAGATAATTTTTCTTTTGGAGAATTATTCGTTTCCAACTATGATGTTTTTTACCGGATTGCTGGCAGGTATAATTCCATTTGTTTTTTCAAAAACCAAAAGTACTTACAGCGAGCCCGCTATTGACAGCGAGGCTGGCAGCCCTGACCCGAAGGGTCGTAAATTTCCAGCAGCGTTACGGGAAATTGCACTGGCGGTTTTTTCCGCGATTTTATTGCCTGTATTATCTTTTAGCGCGTCCGCAGCAGTTATAAATCCTGCAGATTCTATTGGCTCTTTTAGTATCGCATTAATATTATATATTTTCCTTGCCGGAATAATAAACGGAGCCACATTGGTTATTCCCGGATTAAGCGGCGCATTATTACTTCTGATAATGGGATTATATCCTTTGATTATTTCTTCTATTTCGTCTGTCGGTTTATACATTGGAGATATAACAAATATTTATCTGTTACGTGATATTTCTTTGGTTTTACTGCCTTTTGGAATAGGAGGACTCATAGGTTGTCTTGGTATTTCTAGATTGATGGAAAAGCTGCTGCGCGATTTTTGTGAAGCTGTCTATGCTGTTATTCTGGGTCTTATTTTGGGATCAATTATAGTATTAATTCAAGGTCAAATAATAAACCTAAGCGATACATCGATAATATTGCTTATAACCGGTATTATAACATTTTGCGCAGGATTCGCAGCGGCATTTTTTCTGGGGAAGAGGCAATGATTAAATTGATAAACCCGGCACCGACATTGCCATAATGTATTGATGTTAATTTTAAAGAAACATTTGTTCTCCGCTCTTTTGCTCCCTGCTCTCTGTCTTTTTTGATTGTTTTTCTTTGTTTTTCATGTTATATTTGATTTATGGTAGCAACACAAACAATCACATTCCCTGCCGATGGCAGGATGACGGTAGATATCCCAAAAGGGTTTTCAAGAGAACAGCCGGTAATTCTTACATTTACCCAGTCAAACCCTACAAAAAAACCCATGACTGCGGAGGAAGAAAAAGCAGCCATCAATCGTATTGCAGAACGGCTTAAAGTTGAAATGGCAGATGTGCTTGAAATGCAGTGTTGTCACCCGGAAGATGTTGGTGTATGAAACGCGGCGATTTTTACAGAGTACATAAGGGGGATAAATACGATCCAAAAGATTATCGTGTTTATCTGGTTGTTTCCCGGCAAGTGTTGATTGATACTCAATTCAACTCTGTCATTTGCGCTCCGGTACATACTAAATACGAAGACCTTCCGACTCAAGTCGATGTAGGTGCTAACGAAGGGCTCAAACATGATAGTGCAATCTATTGTGATTACCTGGCTAGTATCCCAAAACATCTGCTGACCAACTTTGTCAGTTCGCTCTCCGACACCAAAATGGAAGAAGTAAATTCTGCTCTGCGCATTGCGTTGGCTGTTTAATTTACAAATTAACAATGAAAAATGAGAATAGCTAAATTAGCAATTCTCACTTTTCATTTTCTTTGCGCTCTTTTTAATTTGCTACCAAAACTCCGCTTGAATTAATGTTGTGCGTGGCGGTGATGCTTTGCGTTGCGCCTGCATTGTTTATGCTGTCATTCTGGGTCTTATTTTAGGATCAATTATAGTATTAATTCATAGTCAAATAATTAATCTGAGTAATACATCGATAATATTACTTATAGCCGGAGCGGTAACATTTTGCGCAGGATTCGCAGCGGCATATTTTTTGGGGAAGAGGCACGATTAAATGGTACGAACCCAGGTCGACAAGTAAGAAATAAAGTATTATAATTATTCAAACAGGAGATATGAAGTGTCCTATACAGAACTGCTAATCGAAGAAATCAGAACGTTGCCATCCAATCGCGTGGTAGAAGTGCTTGATTTTGTTGAGTTTATTAAACATAAAGAAGCGGGAAGAACAAAATATACTACCTTGTCAAAAGAAGATGCTATATTAATGACTTCTGATATAATAGAAAAATACCGCCCTGCATTGGAAGAATTAGCAAAATGATTCAAAAGCCAATTATTTGTCCCTCAGTAGAAACAGTAATAGCTGTTCACACAGAATTAATCAATAAAATAGGCGGCGGACATGGAATCAGGGATGAAAACCTTCTTGATATGTCAGTTAATTCACCTTTTCATACTTTTGACGGTGATGATTTATATCCAACACTAGTAGAAAAAGCAGCCCATCTAGTTTTTTCTTTAATAAAAAACCACCCTTTCCTTGATGGTAACAAACGTATTGGCGTTACAATTATGATAATTTTTTTAAAGTCAAACGGTATAGATTTTGAATGTACTAATGAAGAACTTGCTAATTTTGGACTTGGTTTAGCTGATGGTTCATACGATGAACAGTATGCAAAAAAATGGATACTGAATCATATTAAGTAAATAATGACAAAATTGCTGTCCGCGAAAATAACAGGTCTCACAAGTGTAGCAGGTACCACTTTTTCGTAGCGCTGTTAGGTGATATGGCACGCTATATGGAGCGTCGTTAGCTGTCATGCAACACTATAAAAAAGCGATAGCAGGAACCCCCGCGCTTCCAAACCCCATGCGTTTGCAGGGAAACTTCCTACGGGTGTCGTTCTTTGCCTATATTCGCCTTTAGCATTGTTATTGTATGGAAAATTACCGTCATAATTAGCTTGATTTGTTGTAATATTGTTTCCTGTATTGAATGGTGTCGTTGTTCCTGCTCTGCAGGCGTATTCCCATTCGGCTTCAGTAGGTAAACGATAACCGTTAGCGTTCCAATTTACCGTAACTGTAGCATTTGTTATAGGGTATCCGCTTGTGGGTACTCTGTTTGTCATAGTATACGCTGGAGTTAACCCTTCTCTTTGGCTGCGCTTTATACAATACTCTATCGCATCAAACCATGTTACTCTTTCTACAGGCAGATTATCTCCTTTAAAATCACTAGGATTCGTTCCCATTATTTCCTGGTATTCGCTCTGGATTATTGGGTGCCTGCTCATTTGAAACGAACTTAATGTAACCTGACGTTGAATTTCATCACTATCACGACTAGCTTCATTCGCAGGGCTTCCCATGGTAAAAGTGCCTCCGTTTATTTGCACCATGTTATTTTCCTGCGCAGCCAAACTTGCTACGATAAAATATAAAATAATAATTAAAAACGCAATTTTTCTCACTCTATTTTCCTTTTACATAAAATTAACATTAAATTTTTTACCCAATCTCGCTTAACGTTTGTAAAACAACTTTGATTATAACTGCATAATGTAATTTTGGAATTATCTTTACGGTCAAGTCAACGGTATTTCCATTAACTACAATACCTACAATATTACTTCTTATTCCAAACTCGACATATACATTGTAAAGACCATTCGGCAGATCAAATTCCTTAGTACTACCATCAGCATTATTTTCTGTTATTGTTTTACCTGTTGCATCAATAATGAAAATATTCATAAGAGAGTTTTTGCCACATACATTATGCGGACGAATTATATTTAATTTACCCATTTTTACACCTGCTTGTCACTTCTTAAAAATTTCCTCCATACCCGGCGTTTCTCAATGCCATCTGGCTTGTGGAATTGATTCGTGAACCAATAAAATGATTTACCATGCCATTCCAGTTAATGGCAGCGTTTGCCTCCAGGTTAATTGTCGTTAAATTGGGATTACCGCCGAATGCATATCCTGAAATAGAAATATTTCTTGATTGTATGGTAACGGTATTTAACCGGGAGCATTCACTGAATGCATTTCCTTGAATAATTCTGACACTTGAAGGTATTGTAACTGTTGTTAAAGAACTGCTTCCGCTAAATGCAAAAAAGCCAATTTCTGTAACACCTGTGGGAATAGTAATTGAATTAAGACTGGTGCAGTCTAAAAAAGTTTTATCTCCTATTGTACTAAGTGAACGCGGCAAATTAACCGAAACAAGATTGATACATCCTTCAAAGACGCCGGATGTAAAAATAAACCAGCCGCCTGCTGTACCAAGACGAGTTATTCCTTCGGGGATTGTAACAGATGTAATGGTTGTGTTTTTGTAAAACAAACCGTTTCCTATTTCCACAACAGGCAGCCCATTAATATGAGCGGGAATAACCACATTGCCACCCCTGCCGGTATAACCTCTTATAATGACACCGCTCCCATCCCCAGTAAGTTCTATCCTAAAATCAGCTGAATTGCTTGGATTAGCGGGATTTATAATAACGTTAAGTCTTACACTGCTTCCTCCCTGAAGACGGGCTCTCTCGGTAGCTCTGTAAATTATGCCATCACTGCCGCGGACACTAAGTTCATATTCGCCTGATGCATTTTCTATATTGATCGTTGTCCGTCTTCCGGCAGCAATATTCCGACCTGTTTCCTGACCATCCAGTAGTATTGTTCCCGATACCGCTGACCATAGAACAATGTATCCCCTCGCCCGAGCTGCAAGCAAATCGGGTGAATCCTGTCTTGTCCAAATTTCACCCTGCTTTGTATATATACCAGCCTCCCTATTTTGACTAATCCAAAAGTTAGTAAAAGAAGTAGGAGCGTCTCTCATATTAACATTACTTGGTAGCGTTATGCTTGAAATATTTTCCCAGTCAAAACCCATTATTTGTCTATTGTAACCCCATGGAAAAACGATAGAACTGATGGGATTATTGCGAAATCCATCAAATGATTCCAAAGTACTGGGAATCTCAAGCGTAGCGATTCTGTTTAAGCTGAAAGCCATGCTTTCTATACTTCTAAGCGAGGCTGGGAAACTAATATTCGTAATTCGGTTTCCAGAAAAAGCTTCTCTTCCAATAGTAGCAAGACGGCCGTTCTCCGAAAAAATAACTTCGGTAAGTTCATTATCTCTAAAAGCACCAAAACCAATATTGGTAACATGAGCAGGAATGGTTATTGACCTAAGACCGCATCCATTAAATGCTTCTGCATCTATTTCTATCAATGAATCGGGCAATACGACATTTCGTAGTAATTTTTGATTCGCAAATGCCCAATTACCAATTCTGGTTACCGTATTAGGTATACTTACGCTTTTAATTATTTGCGGCCCTTCTCTCTCATATCTATAGAAAAAGCCTTCCACCACACGCCAGTTACCACGCACAAAAAATGCCCTATCTGCGATTTCTGTTACATTGATGCCTTGAATTGTTTCAGGAATAATCACATTACTGCGGCTGCCTGTATATCCGGTAATGGTAATACCTCCCTGGCGGTTTTGCTGTATATTAAAATCTTCAGGTCGCACAACTGTACGAGAAGGATCTTCAATATATACATCGAATATGAGAGTACCTCGACGAGGGCTTCCTTTTGTGGCAGGTGGTCTTTCATCTAGTAATGCAGAACCAGACATTGGAAAAATCATCCCTGATTGATCACGTACTTCAATATAAAAAACTGGAGCCTCAGCAACACTCATAGATATGGTTTGGTCTGCAGTTACAGTCGTCGATGTTTCCTGACGATTAAAAAATACCGTTCCTGACACTTCCGATGTAATATTAATAGTTGCTTGGCTTGCTGGCAGTTGAACCTCTTGTATTGCCGATTCTCCTGTCCCACCAGCAAACACAGCAGTTACAAACACAGTCGCTAATAAAATCATCGTAAAAATAACCTTTTTCATGTTAATACCTCTTTATTTGTTTTTTTTACTAAAACGGCAAATAAAATTACCTTTTTAGTCTTGGAATGAGAAGATTTTTGATAGATGGATGAAATGTATGCTACAAGATAGTTGACACAGTCGTTATTTTGAGAAAAAATTGTCGATTGTCGATTGTCGATTGTCGATTGTCGATTGTCGATTGTCGATTGTCGATTGTCGATTGTCGAGAGGGGGTACTTTGTCTATTTTTAACGGCTTTCTGTCCCATTTGAGTAATTATAACATTTTTTGTGCGATGTTTCAAGACGGCGCAATGCCTCACGTTAAATCTAACCATATGGAAAATGAAATAATACCGGTTAGACCATTTACCGGAGTACGTATGGAGTTAAATTTGAAAGAAAGGCAGAAACTTACAACAATTACAGCAAAAAATTATCGTAGTGCAGACAAGAAGGGAAAGACAAAAATACTTGAAGTGGTACCTGGTACCATCATTCTGCGGCTTTGTAATTATAAACGGGCTTAATAACTTTCAGCACCTTTGCCGTTGGTTCGATATTCGTTATAATCTCATCCATTTTTTTATATGCCATGGGGCATTCGTCTAGTGTTTTTTTATTTACAGAGGTTGAATAAATTCCTTTCATCGATTTTTTATAATCTTCAATATTAAATGTTGAAAAGGCTTTGGTTCTGCTCATTATCCTTCCGGCGCCATGAGGAGCGGAATAATTCCAGTCAGGGTTGCCCAATCCTTCGCAGATTAAACTGCCATCACGCATATTTATGGGAATAATCAGTATTTCACCTAACATGGCGGAAACAGCGCCTTTGCGCAGAATCTTTGAATCAGTATCAATATAATTATGAATTGTCGAGAATTGTTCAAAAATATTATCTGCAGGAATTTTTAATTCTGATAAAATTACTGACATCATTGCCTTTCGATTAATCAGGGCAAAATACTGAGTTATTTTCATATCATTAAGATAATCGTCAAAAAGTTTTCCGCTTGTATATGCCAAATCTTTTGGAATATCTGTTAAGCCCTGTTCTTTGACTTGTTTCCATGCTTCTTTCTGATAATATTCAGCAATTTCCTTGCCCAAATGGCGGCTGCCGGAATGAACTACAATGTAGAGATTTTTTTCATCGTCTCTGTCAGCTTCAATAAAATGATTGCCGCCGCCGAGCGTTCCAATGCTTCTTCTTGCACGCGGCAAATCAATCGCAGGGCAGCGAATATTTTCCAACGGAACTTTTTCCAAAAATTCATGCTCAGTATTTCTAATATTTCTTCCGCTGGGAATATTATTATTTATTATTTTATCAAGACGTTCAGGATCAAATTTTTTTGCGATTGGTTTATCCGCTTTTATAATGACCGTTTCCATTCCGCAGCCGATGTCAACGCCGACCAGGTTAGGAACAATTTTATCGCCAATAGTCATAGTTGTCCCAATGGTACAACCGGCTCCGGCATGGACATCCGGCATTAGGCGAATTTTGCTGCCCTGAACAAATAATTGATTGCAAAGATTTTCTATTTGTTCCCTGGATTTTTCGTCCAGCGAATCTGTATAAACTTTTGCGGTGTTATAAAGCCCTGAAATTTCAAGCATAAAACGTCAAAAGGTCAGAAGCCATCACGCTGCAAGGCAGCTTGCTTCTGGCGGCAGCTTCGCCTGTTTTTCCGTGGAAATAAGCGCCCAGAATACTTGCTGAAAAAACATCAAGGTTTTTATACAGGCGGTTTTGAGCTATAAACCCTGCGATCATGCCTGTTAGGACATCGCCGGTTCCAGCTTTGGATAACGCGCTGCAGCCTGTTGTATTGATATTATATTTGCCGTCCGGATTTGCGATTATGGTATGTGCATCCTTTAACAGCGTTACAACATTAAATTCTTTGGAAAACTTTACGGCGACATCAATCATATTATTCAAAACTTCGCTGACAGGGAGTTTAATCAATCTGCTCATTTCGCCGGGGTGAGGTGTTATTACACATGGCGCTTTTAGGTTTTTTAAAATGTCCGTGTTTTCTGAAACTGCAAAAAGCGCATCAGCATCCAGAACAAGCGGTACTTTTGCTTCTGTCGAAGCGGCTATTTTTAAAAGTTCGTGAACAAATTCTGTAACATCATCGCTGCGCCCAATGCCGGGGCCGATTACTATCGCACCTGCGCTGTTTATATCTTCTGTTAAATTATTAAGGCTCTCTTTGCAATACATACCGTTTTTTCCCGGCACAATACGTGTCACAACTTCCCTCTGCCAGTGATGTATTACCATGGCAACATTTTGCATAACACACGCGTTTACCAGGCCGCAGCCAACCATGTATGCTGCCGAGCATGCCAACGCCGCAGCGCCGGGCATTTCATTTGATCCGGCAAAAACCAGTACCTTGCCAAAATCGCCTTTGTTTGTACGTTGTTTGCTGCAGCGCTGTCCGCGAACCGGAAGCAAGGCGTTCGCTTCTTCGTCAGTTAGAATCTGCGCCTTTGTTTCAACCCTGTCGATCAGGGAAGGCGGTATTCCAATATCCTCAATATGTATTTTGCCGGCAAATTCTGCGCCGGGGTATACATAAAGCCCGATCTTTGGGTGCGCAAACGTTACTGTCTCATTTGCCTTTATAACCTGACCCATAATTTGTCCGGTATCTGAATAAACGCCGGATGGAATATCAACCGATATTACATATTTTGCATAACGATTGATGGCTTCTATTAATTTTTTAAATTTCCCTTCGACATTTCGGGTCAGCCCCGTACCAAATAAAGCGTCAACAACCAAATCATAATCTTCAATACCGGGTTCAACATCCTGAATAACTTTAGTCTCCACGCCCTTGTTCTGTAAAATACGGGCAAGCGCCAGTCCGTCTCCTCCGTTGTTTCCGGGACCGCAAACAATCAGTACTTTGGGATTTATTTTATCAGCAAGAAATTCAAGGCAATGTTTGGCTAAACCAAAAGCTGCGTGCTCCATCAGAAGGATAGACGGTATTCCCAGTTCTTCTATCGCTATTTGTTCTATCTTGCGCATTTGCCCGCTCGATACTGCTTTCATAAATTAAACTTAAATAACTCCTTCATACACAAGCAATTCTTTTGCGTCAATTGTCACGGTTATTCCGGATTCCAGCGCTTCCGTTGTGTGATTGATTTGAGTCAGCCATACAAGATTTGGATTAATATCGCGTAAAACAGCGTCAGTTATTTCAGAAACTTCTTCGCAGATAACGCCTTCCACGATACGAAGAACGGGAATATAATCTTTGGTAAGCTTTCTGCACGCAAGTATTTCTCCCCCCGGTAAAACAAGTTTTTCGCAGGCTTCTTTAGGAGTATCGGCAAAAAATATTTTTCCGTGGACGCGGTGAATTTGCGGATTTGCAAAACCCCCGGAGCTGGAACAGGCAAGGACTGTTCCTAAAATGATTACACGAACAGTATTTACCATGTTCGGACTCGAAAGCGGAAGCCCTGCAACCAAAACTATTTTTTCAGAAATACCTGCGGTTCCGGTTTCAAAAGCGGCTCTCATTGAATTTTGAATCATGCTTTCCGATTTATCGGCAATCGGAGAAAAGAAGGGCACTACTCCCCAGTATAACTGCATTTCACGCATAACTTTTTCGCTGGGCGTAACGGCAATTACTATCTGATTCGGCCTGAATACGCTGATAAGCCGCGCTGTGTTGCCGCCCAGTGTTGGCGTAACAATCGCTTTTGCATTTATAGAAGCAGAAATTTCTACTCCGGATCGCGCCATAATTATGCCAAGATTTTCCTGAAGATTGTTATCTTCCCTAAGACATTCAATACGGATATTTTCCATATGTTCCCGGAATTCATACGATTGTTCTATGGTGCATGAAATTTTGTTCATCATTTGCACCGCTTCAACAGGATACGCTCCGTTTGCCGTTTCTCCCGAAAGCATAATTGCATCAGTTCCGTCAAAAATGGCATTTGCAACATCGGTAAGTTCGGCGCGTGTCGGGCGTGGGTTAACAATCATAGACTCAAGCATTTGTGTTGCGGTAATAACAGGCTTTCCAATTTTGCGGCACACGCTGATAATATTTTTTTGAGCAAGCGGAATTTGTTCTGTTGGAAGCTGTACGCCAAGATCTCCGCGCGCTACCATCACTCCGTCTGCAATCTGGACAATTTCCCTGATGTTTTCTACGCCTTCGCCGCTTTCAATTTTTGCGATTATTTTTATTGATGAATTGAGACTTTCAAGATATGTTTTTATTTCTACAACTTCATACGCAAAACATAAAAAACTGGCAGCAACAAAATCAACGCCCATTTCTACGCCGAATTTTATATCTTTTTTGTCCTGTTCGCTCATAATGGGAAGCTTTGCATGAATCCCAAGAAGATTGACATTTTTCCTGCTGCCGATTACGGCTGTGTTGTTTGCCCGGCAGTTAATAACGCCATTTGAAGTACCAAGCACTTCAAGATCAAGAAGCCCGTCTGCAACAAGTATGTGGTGGCCGCTTTGCATCTTTTGGGGCGCTTCTTTCCAGGAAATTGACATGCGAGCCGGAACATTTTCCTGCGCAGCAACGGTAAAACAATCATCCGCAGTTACGGCAACAAGATCGTCTTTTTTTATTGTTACTTTGCCGTCGTTTTCAACCAAACCGCTTCTTATTTCAGGGCCTTTTGTATCCAACAATATGGCAACAGGTTTTCCAAGCTCACTTGATATTCGCCTGACTCGCTCAATTGATTTTTTGTGTGATTCATGCGTACCGTGGGAAAAATTAAGACGCGCAACATTCATACCGGCAAGAATAAGATCGCGAACTACAACATCATCCGAGGATGAAGGTCCAAGAGAACATACTATTTTGGTTTTTCTGTTTTGCATATAATTACCTTTAATCATCTATTCTTCGCAAAATTGCGAGTAATTCCGCACCGCGTATTGGCTGGTTGGGATTAAAATTCCTGCCATCCGGAAGGGACATGAATTCCGATTCTATACATCCAAGAATTGAATCAAAAAACGGCGAAAGCGCCGGGACATCCGTTATTGGACTGCGGGGATTCGCGCCTGTCGCATAACGTGCAGAGTAGCGGGAAAGCAAACCGCGTTCTCCGCGTGATTCAGCGAACAGGTGCCAGATTAACCAGGCTGCGCCTGCGCGCGTGACAGCTTCATCCGCTCTTGGCCTTGCTGCCGACCAATTATTAACAGTAATGTCCTGGGTATATGGAATAAAAGCGCGCTCAACAAGGCGATTAAACAATTCAGTATCAGAAATATTTCTGCCTCCTGTTATAAAACGTAAAAGCTGCGTTTCATTATTCGCCATGGTTATACTGTCGTTCCAACTGATGGTCTCCCGTCCCAGTATATTGGAAGTTCCCGCAGCTAGACCGGCAGCATGCCGTAATTCCCAGGCTCGGTTTCTGGCTTCCATATAACTTTCGCGATAAATATTGTCCAACTCTGATGCAAACGCAATATCAAAAGCGCCGGCAGCTTCAGAAAAACGCTCCAGTTCTGTGAGCGCCCGGCCCCTTTCAATGTTTAGTTCTCCAACACCTGTGCCGCTTCGTCCGGTCAGACCCAGCTCTCTTTCAATCATTTCCATCCGCTTTAACGGATCTCCCTCAAGGCGTATACCCAAAATTATTGCAGGGAGATTTCCCGGCGAAGCGGCAATTGACTGACGGTGCAGCCGTACTGCTTCGCTGTATCTTCCTTCCAATATGGCAAGTCTGCCCGACCATGCAAGAAGTTGACCGGAAAAATCAGGGTCGGCAGATGTTTCTCTTTCCATACGGCTAATCATTTGCCGCGCCGATGTTATGTTTCCCCGCTGTCTGTCTGCTTCTAAAGGAACAATCACTGCTTCAAGCTCTGTAAGTCTTTGTTCCGAATGATCTCTGGGACTGTCTATTACTACATCTTTCACGGTAGTACAAGAAGAAAATAACAACGCAATTATTAACAACAATAAAACAAAATACCTCATCCTGCCTCCTATCTAAATTGCCAGCGGTACAACCGCCTATCCATTCCAATGCCAAAAATTTCAGCCTTTCTATTACCATGTACCGGAACAAAGAACGGCCTGCCCCACACCGGCAGCGGAAAACCTTCCAGAGAACGGAAATTCCGCGTAAAGCCGTAAAGGGCATTACCTTCGCCTGTGATAAATATTTCCGGAATCTTGTCGCCGTCACTGTCAAAAACAGTTATATATCCTTCTCCCATTACAGAAAAACCCGGTATTTGCTGATACAATACTTCGCCGCTAAGATCAACTCTAAAGAGTATTCCTTCGGATGAAACCAGCCAGAGATATTCTCCGTCAAAAACCGGCTGTTGGTAAAAAATGCCGTTAAGCGCAATTGGAAACTGCGTAACCGGAACGGCCTTTTCATCATAGACTATTAATTGTCCGGATTGATTAATAAAAGCTACCAACACACGGTTGTTATGTTCAAACACAACCGGCGATCCATAACCAAGACCGGAATCATTAACATTGATTGATACCGGTGCAGGCCAATTGGGAAGAACTTTTCCATCAGTATCGAGAAGCCAGATTTCTCCAAAGAAGCTCCTTGGATAAACCGCCGCATAGGTATTGGAAATATTTCTTGCTGAAACAGTCAAAAAAGAAGGCGGAGAACGGATAGCAGCGATAAAAGATGTTTCCCAATCGCTTTGTCTGCCATGTTCGTCAATAGTGTGAACTCTTCCGCTTTCATCGCATAGATAAAGTTTGCCGTCATACGCTGCCGGCGGAGAAGAAAGCCGCATTCCCGTAAGCACCGGAAACCCTGCAGCCGGTTCCATATTACTGTCTACAAGCGTTACACGCCCGCGATCGGTAACTATCCATGCATGTATTGAATCTCTTCTTCCAACGCCATCGGCAGGAATAATCCAATGTGCGCCTTGAGCGGGAAGTTCATGAATACTGTTATCTGACATATCAAGAGAAAAAGCAGAGTCGCCGGAAGAAAAGAAAACCCTGCCTTCTCCGCCCCTGCCAACTCCGTGGACACGGTTCGATGGCCTAATTCCTGCATCAACCGGGTAACCGGTTACAAGGGTTACGCCGCTGCCTGAGCCGGGAACAAGAATCAGAGTAATTTCAACATTACCTCTGTCAATTGTCAAACGTGTAAGCCCCTGCCGGTAAAGGGATAAAAAACTGCTTAGAGCAGTATTATTTCGCAGAAAAAACGGAACAGACAGATCTAGAGAATAATAAAGGCTGAAAGCAGTTGCGGCTGTTCTTCCCCCTGCCATGTTCCGCCATGCGGTTGTCCGCGGAAGCACATCATTTCTTTGCATGGCGCGTAACGTTGAAAGCAGGGCTTCAGCCGATTCGCTTACAAGAAGAAAATCCCTGTGAATTATATAATAGGGGGATGGTAAAAAAACATTCCATCGCCGCAAAAGAGACTGCAGGAATTCCGGCACCTGAATCTGCGGGATTCTCGTTCCGTCCAAATTCAACCTGACATTTTCTGTAAGCACAATGGATCGAAACGCACGATCAAAAACTTCCTGCCGTTTGCGTTCATCGTTTATTTGGATCGCATAAACAGGATGAGGACGGCCTTCCAGTCCAAAAACTGCAAATTCTTTTCCTGACCAGGAAAAAAGAAGATCATTAAGAGTTAACCCCAGAAGCAAACGGGAAGAGCTTTCAGCTGTCCTAAGAATTTCATCCAGAGCCGGAGTAAACAAAACAGCAGCCTGATAAAGCTCTTCCAGCGTACCTGCAGAAAGGATCGTTGCGTATTGAGCCTCTGCGGGAATACGTTCCGCCATACCCGGAACACTGGGGCGCTGTTCAAGAAGACGGCTTAAATTTGCCTCGCCGGATGACAGCGGCGCTGCCAGATGGATCTCAAGTTTTTTTTGAAATATCGATATACCTACTTCAACTTTGGATTCAATTTCGATTGATTCCAAAAGCGCCGCAATACTTGAAGCTTGTTCAGCTAAAAGAGCGCTGATAAATTCGCCGGAAAGAACAAGCGCCGCATCGAAAGCAGAGGGCTTTATGGTATTGAATGCTGCAGTATGACCTGAATGTAGTATCGAACGGGATTCAAAAATTCTTGCACTATCGGTTATGAAAAGCAAATTGCGATATGGTCCGATGTACAATGTCATGCCTTCTGTGCGGAATTCAAAGCGGGAGTTACTTCCTGCCTGCACATAGTACAGGTTGGGAATATTTATTAAGCCGGAAATAAGCGGGAGAATACGCAATAGCGGCGAAAGAAATCCCATGTCCCATGCTGCTGCAAGATTTTGGCTGCCGGTCTGTGAAGGCAACAGGGCAGCTTCAATATTTCCGCGCGCGGCAATACGCACCAGAGAATTTTTTAAGATAGGATTATCACGCAGTGTCGTGAGCACCGGCACTGCCGCAGCCAATGCCGGAACAGCAGAAATATCATGCAGGGATTCATGCGCCAAAACCCCATCGATTAAACGTATGGGATTGGAAATACTAATGCGAAGATTTGTTGTATCCGGAATAACGGAAGCAGCATCGATCCGGCCTATCATGGAAAAAACAGCCCAGGCCAGAGAAATAATAACAAGGACACAGAATATTCTGAATATTATCTTTGGTAAACGTTTTTTTGTCTTTTTTTTCGAGGAAACGGATTGGTTGTTGTAGTCCATTTTTCCGTTTTGGTCTTCCATAAAGGAATTGTATAGTATTATAGAAAAAAAATGAACTACAACTTATAAACTTATATTAAAGCGTGTTTGCAAGACGCCTTAATTCTGAGGCGCCAACAGGCCAGTTCCGTCTGTCATACAATCCTGCTGTATTAAGCATATCCGCCCTAATCAAAGCCCTGGCCCCGGCATCATTCAGATTTGCCTGAAGATTTGGAATAGACAAAACAGTTCCCGGGTAAATCCTGTCGGGATCTGTTATAACCTGATTAGCAAGTTTTATAAGCGGGAAGTAATACATATTTGACTGACCATATACTCTGCCAGCAATCCGGGAAAGAGTATCACCGCTGACAACGGTGACGCTTGTAGCTCCATTCATAACCAGTCCCTGTTGAGTTATTGATCCCGGTGACTGAGGTTGTGTAACCGGCGCTGCGTTTGGCGGCGTGCCAGTGGCCGGCGGCGGCGGCTGTTGAGCTGGTTGCTGCTGTGTTGGCTGCTCCTGAACTGGCTGTTGTTGAGCTGGCTGCTGCTGTACTGACTGCTGCTCCGGCTGCTGAGCTGGTTGCTGCTGCTGCGCAGATGTTGCAGTAGAAGCAGGCGTACGAGTGTTAGGGCCGCCACGGCATCCAATAACCACCGTAATACATAAAACGATAATAATTAATACAAAAATTTTCTTCATTGTTTACCCCTTTTAATTTCCTTACCATATACTAACATAATTGATGTCATTTGAACATCATGTCCAGCCGTCAGTTTAGACCTTCTGGCGGCAGGTTTTCAGGATCAGGTTTGTCGTATGCGGATTTTGCAAAAGCAAGCGCCTGAAGAATACCGAGAATATAGTCCTGTTGTTCTTCATTAAGCCTACAAAAGCTGTCACAAACCTTTTCAAGCTTTTCTTTCTGATCCATACCTGTCCTCAATAACACTCTATATGTGAGAATAATATACCAGTTTGTGAGAACTGTAAAGTTAAAACGATAACTTAAAATTTAAAATTTACAACATTGAATAGTGAGTGTTGTTGTCTTATGATATGATATTATATTAATATGACAATTAGCAAGCGTATAAGGCTAATACGGCAAACACTCAATATGTCGCAAGTTGAATTTGCGAAAGCAATTTATATAAGCAACGGATATATCGCAGAGCTGGAATGTGAACATCGAAGGGTCAACGATCGCATAATTCGTCTTATTTCTTTAACTTTTGGAGTTAACGAAAAATGGCTAAAATCCGGGGAGGGAGATATGTTTTACAAAACCCCGGGTGAAAAACTTCAGCGCATGGCAGGCCTGTTTAATCAACTGCCGCCAAAATTTCAGGATTATGCAATGCAGCAAATAGAGCAGCTTTTAAGCGTGACAAATAAAACCCTATGATTCCTCTGTATAAACTGGAAAAACTGCCCCGTACCCAAAAACTGAGAAAAATATCAAAAATATTTACTATGGCGGAAAACCGGCTTGTATCATCTGCCGGAAAAAACATAGAAATCTTCAAAGAAGCCGAATTTGTTTTTTTTACTGACACTGCCGTATTTCTTGCAAAAGACGCTCTTTTTCCGGCTGAAGCCCAAAAAGTATTCGCGCAGGCAGCGGATATTTTTAAAGCGGCGCCTGTTGTTGATACCGCTTTATTTCATCGCGCCCTAAACAGCGTAAAACATATTTTATTTACCGAAACCGGCCGCGAACAGGCTGACTGGGATTTTACCGGAAGCGACGGACAACTCGATCCGCAGAAACGGCAAATAGCAGAAGGTATGCAGGTTTATTTGGAAGATATTCGCTCCCCATTTAATGTTGGCGCTATTTTCCGCACAGCAGAAAGTTTTGGCATTGAAAAAATTATTTTGTCTCCGTTTTGCGCCGATCCTCATCACCGCCGTTCAGAGCGTACTGCCATGGGCTGTATAGACATTATTCCCTGGGAAAGAAATGACATATCCTCCCTGGAGCCTATCCCGGTTTTTGCTCTGGAAACAGGAGGCATCTCTTTGGCTGAATTTTCTTTTCCGCGCCGCGGCTTACTGATAGTCGGTTCAGAAGAATTGGGAGTAAGCCCTCAAACCTTGGAAGCGGCGGATGCTTCTCTGGGCAGGGTATCAATTCCCTGTTACGGAACAAAAGCTTCGCTCAATGTATCAGTAGCTTTTGGAATTGCTGTTCAGGCATGGCGCTCAGCAATTATTCATTCCACATCCACAAGTGTTCAAAAGGAATAAACCCGGATACAAGCGCAAAAGCAACAACCTGTGTGCGGCTTTTCATTTTTGTTTTGCGTTTTATTGTAGTTAAAATATTTTTAATCGATCCTTCGCTGTAATTTAAATGTTGCGCTATTTGCTCATCCGACAAACCATTTGCAAGATCTGTTATGATCCCTCTTTCTACAGGAGAAAAAGCCAGATGGTTTAATT
>Ga0123356_10002264_pt1 | contig 20762 bp, 14 predicted proteins | sample TergutEmb28metaG_2_FD_92546 | JGI IMG/M metagenome (GOLD analysis project Ga0123356, IMG submission 92546) | Embiratermes neotenicus P3 segment gut microbial communities from Petit-Saut dam, French Guiana - Emb289 P3 | ecosystem: Host-associated > Arthropoda: Insects > Digestive system > Gut ... | reverse complement strand
GGCTCGAACCGCTGACCCCCTGCTTGCAAAGCAGGTGCTCTCCCAGCTGAGCTACACCCCCTTATTTCAGGGTCGCGCACGTCGATATCAGTTGCTGTGCGACACTTTTATATGATGACATGTAGATATTGATTTTAACACTCAGTACTTGAGTTTGTCAACATGTTTTCACCGTTTTCAAGAGCACATCCGTCATCGTTTCCCGACGTATGTCGCAGAAAAGCATTAAAGATGCGCCCGATTAACTTACCACTACCATTATCGCTTGTCAACATGATTTCTTTAGTTTTATTGATTTTCCCATTGACAAGCCGTTTTTGGTGATTTATAATGTGCCTTGCCTTAAATGGCGAAATTTACACGAAAGGAGATGATTTAAAGGTGATAAATAGAGTACGGGTGATTTACCTCTAAAACCTAATATCGTGCATACGCAATGTTTGGGGTAAATCACCCAATGCTTTCGCTTATGCAAAGCGTCCAAAAGACGCTTGGAACAACTTTCGTGAATAGTTCTATTACCGGGGACACGATCGAGGTCGTGTCCTTTTTCGGTGCAACGGCACCATTGGAGAAATAATGAAAAAAGATTCTATACTAAAAATGATGATGGGTTTTACGCACAAGTTGAAGCGTTTTTACCTGTTTTCCATAATAACTGCCATAGTTGCAACACTGCTTAGTTTTATTGCACCACTAATAGTCGGTTTTACTGTAGACTCGGTCATTGGTGATGAAGGCGGCTACCTGCCTGCTCCTATTATGTGGATTTATGAGTCCCTTAACACACAAGGGACATTAGCATCAAGACTGTTGATCTGTGCTCTTATGATAGCCGGATGTGAATTGATTTCCGGGATTTTTAACTATTTCTCACGCGTGAGCATAGCAAAGGGTTCTGAACGGATGATAAACAACCTTCGCATCAGTTTGTATGCTCACACACAAAATCTGCCATTTGAATGGCACACAAACAACTTAACGGGTGATATCATACAGCGATGCACTTCCGATGTCGAAACTGTCAGACGTTTCGTTTTTCAGCAATTGCTTGAAGTTGTACGTACGGTTATTCTCGTTGTTATCGCTATAGTTATAATGTTCTCATTAAACTTGATAATGGCAACGGTCGTAACTGTGTTCATGCCGTTTGTTCTGGGATATACACTATTCTTTTTCTACCGAATAGCTCATAAGTTTCTTGCTGCAGATGAAGCGGAAGGCGCGCTTATGGTCAGAGTTCAGGAGAATCTGACCGGTGTTCGTGTTGTTCGCGCGTTCGGTCGTGAACGATATGAGACAAAACGTTTTGATGAGAAAAACATCGACTTCGCAGAAAAGTGGACAGTGCTTGGCGGCACATTCGGTCTGTACTGGGGAATCGGTGATACAGTATCATTTATACAAATGTTTTCAGTTATTATCGTCGGCGCTTATCTGGCAACAACAGGCACATTCAGCGTTGGCGAGTTGCTTGTATTTCTCGGATATACAAATATGCTTATGTGGCCTGTGCGGCAGCTTGGCAGAATAATAACAGAGATGAGCAAGGCTGGTGTGTCTCTAAAGCGTATTAAGGAGATTTTTGACGCACCGGTCGAGACGGACGCACCGGATGCTATAGCACCACCTATGGATCGCGATATAGAATTTAGGAATGTCAGCTTCACATACGATGAGCAGCCGGTTCTAAAAGATGTAAGTTTTAAAATCAAAAGAGGTACGACCTTTGGTATTCTCGGCGCGACCGGTTCGGGCAAGTCTACAATAACGTATCTTCTAAACAGGTTGTACGACCTGCCTGAGGATGGTGGGATCATCACGATCGGTGGTGTAGATATATCGCACATAAAGAAGGCGTATCTCCGACGCAATATCGGGCTTGTCTTACAAGAGCCGTTCCTTTTTTCAAAGACTCTGTTGGAAAACATAGATATTGCTTCGCGTGGTCAAATCCTCTCCAAGGTTCGCGAAAAGGCTAAGATCGCAGAGGTCGACGACAATATCATGGCCTTTTCTAAAGGGTACGATACAATTGTTGGCGAGCGTGGAGTGACGCTTTCGGGCGGACAAAAGCAGCGCGTTGCGATTGCACGCACGTTGATGATGAATGCACCTGTAATGGTATTTGACGATTCCATGTCAAATCTTGATATGGAAACAGATGCAAAAATACGGGAATCTCTACGTGAAGATACAGCCGGCGCAACTGTGATACTTATTTCACACAGGATATCAACATTAATGAAAGCAGATGTAATAATGGTACTTGAGGATGGTAAGGTCGAGGAGATCGGTTCTCATGCCGACCTTGTTGAAAAGGATGGTGTTTATCGCCGTATCTACGATTTACAGTCAGGTTATACTAAAGTGGAGCAAGAAGCTGAAAATCCCGGGTTGGCGGCGGAGCCGGAAGGGGGTGTAACTCTATGAGGTACGAGTATGAAGAGGGAACTGCAAAGGGTCTTAGCCTTAATGTCTGGAAAGGGCTATTACCGTACGTAAAGATTATGAAAAAGCAGTTTATCTTTGCAGCAATCATTATCGTACTCTGGACGGCACTTAATTCGGCATTCCCGCTGTTTACGAGTTATGCTGTGAACAACTTTATCATCCCCGAAACAACACAAGGTATTCTTCCATACGCGGCATTATATATGGGAGTCATCCTTATCGTTGGCTTTTTAACCTATCTATGGGTAAAGCTGCTAATTGGTGTTGAAATGAAGCTCGGTCTTATGATAAGGCGTGATTGCTTCATACACCTTCAAAAACTTCAAGTCGCCTATCACAATACTACTTCCGTAGGTTATTTGATCGGCCGGGTCATGTCAGATACTGAGCGCATCAGCGGCATGATCTCATGGGGATTCACGGCAGTGACTGAAGCCTCTCTCGTTATAGTTTTCAGTGTAACATATATGCTTATTCTCAGTCCGCCTCTCGCATTCACTTTGATTCTTATCATACCGGTAGCCTGGCTCATTGCATGGTTTTTTCAACGTAAAATACTTATTGTAAGCAGAAAAGTTCGTGAGATCAACTCCCGGATAACCGGTGCATATAACGAAGGCATCACCGGTTCCAAGACCTCAAAGACACTTGTGATCGAAGATATCAACAGTGCTGAATTTGCAAAACTGTCCGATCGTATGCAGAGTGAATCTGTACGCTCATCGCGTTTAACTGCTATCATGCTGCCTATGGTTGCATCAGTCGGATCGATCGCACTGAGCATCGTATTGTACAGAGGTGGTCTGCTTGTTGAAAGTAATCTTCTCGATTACGGAGTGCTTGCCGCGTTTATCACCTATGCTATCATTACTATTGAGCCTGTCATTTGGGTTTCCGGTGTAATCTCGGAGATGGTAGCGGCGCAAGTTGGTGTTGAGAGGGTCACCGGATTACTTGGAGAAAAAATCACCATTACCGACTCACCCGAGGTTGTAGAAAAATATGGTGATACTTACGACCCGAAACCCGGGAACTGGGAGCCTGTACTCGGGGGCATTGCTTTTGATAACGTAACGTTTATGTATCCCGATGGTGATGAAAACGTACTGGAAGATTTTACTCTTGATATCCCCCCCGGCACAACGGTTGCTATCGTTGGAGAAACCGGTGCAGGAAAATCCACGATAGTAAATCTTGCATGCCGTTTCTACGAACCGACGGGTGGCCGCGTGCTCATTGACGGAAGTGATGCACGTGAGCGATCTCAATTATGGCTTCATTCATCTCTGGGTTATGTGCTTCAAGATCCGCATCTGTTTTCCGGTTCTATTATGGAGAATATCCGCTACGGCAGGCTGGATGCGACAGATGCTGAGGTTATCGAAGCTGCTAAAATAGTATCGGCGGATGTCGTTGCGGAGCGGATGCCCGAAGGGTACGATGCTGAGGTCGGTGAAGGTGGCGACAAGCTCTCTACAGGGGAAAAGCAGCTTGTTTCTTTTGCACGTGCCGTCCTTGCAAATCCTCCCATCTTTGTGCTCGATGAAGCAACTTCCAGCATTGATACGGAAACAGAGCAACTTATCCAGAACGCAATATCACATATACTCGAAGGTCGAACATCGTTTATAATCGCACACAGACTGTCTACCATTTCACACGCGGACATTATCCTAGTGGTTGAGGATGGTAAAATAGTCGAGCGCGGCACACATGCGGAGCTGATTGCCGCAGGCGGACACTACAATGATTTGTATACTGCTATGAGACTTGAGGAGACAGACATTTAGTGATCGATAGTATAGGACAAGGGCGGTCAATCGCGACCGCCCTTGTCCCACTATAAACACTTTAGTCTTTTACTTACTTTTCGCTTCTTCCCCGGTTTCCTGTATACTCCCGTCTATAAACGGGGTCCTTACTGCTCCGCCTCCCATTCTCATGCTGTAGAGATTGTTGGCGCGGACCTTGTCAACGACTTTCACCAGGACTTGCTGGAAGTACTTTGCACCTAGTTCCGGATGGTTCTTTACAAGATTTTGGATGTCACCCTTATCAATACCTATAAGTTCTGTAAACTGCAGGGCTCGGCAGTTAAGTGTAAAGGGCTGATTAGCCATACAGCTTTCGCCCAGTATAGCTCCCTTATGGAGGCGGGCAATCTCTATTTCACCACCGGTCTCTTGCGAACCGGAGAAAAGCTGTATTTCACCTTTAAGTAATATATACATCGTATCGTTAAAATCACCGCAACGAAACAGCATTTCGTCCTCGTAAAATGTTTTGATATGGAAATTGCTGGCAAGTGTTGACCAGTCTTTTTTACTCAGTTTGATCTCAAATGTCTTTTGAAGTGCTTCAATGATTTCGTTTGAACTGAGCTTTCGTACACCCTGTTCGTCTCTGATTATCTGAGTGTTTGTCAGATTGTGTTCTTCCATAATTTTACGCAGCTCATAACGCTTTTGCGAAACTATCGAGCACAAGTACTCCCAAAGCTTCTGGATGTTACGATATCTGGAAAAAGCGTCAAAATCAGGTTTTGCGTCTTTTTTGGCTATCATAATATTGTTTAATGATTCAGCAGCACCATCTGTGTCACCTTTCATCATATAATCTGATGCCAGCATCATGTTTGAGCGGAATATTTTCTCGTCGAGATCGTCACGCAGGAACTCACCCGGATAAGGATCAAAATCTTCCGGTGTGACCATCACCATATTACCGGTCTTATACTGTGATGCTATTTTCTCTCTTTCATAGACAAATCGATAAATGTCTTCTCGTATACGTTTCCACTGCGGGTGTTTTTTTGGAACGGGCAAATGCTTTATCGACAATGTATTATCCAGGAAAAATGAAAATCCATACATTCTGCTGTTGATTAGGTAGTCAATGTCTTCTCCTCTGGTTATTTGCGGGTCAAACGGTACGCTCTGGAACATATCGCGGTGAATTATCATCGCGCCACCAAATGCAAACGGTGTACGTTTCACTCTTGGCGGGCTGCCGATTATTTCATCAAATGCTTTTGCTTTGAATCCAAATCTATCCCAGTAAGTCATCCAGTGTTCTGTTTTAACATCATCATAGTACTGATCATATTTATTGATGTAGTAGCCTGCCATACCATAGACAACATCACCATATATCCGCTTCCCGAGAAACTCTACCGAACGATCGACCCAATCCGTTTTTTCGAATACTTCATCATCATCGATCAAAATCGCTGCATCGGCGGATAGAATATCTGCACAAAGCAGGCACATATTCCTGACATTGGCATATCCTGCCATATCCAGAAGTTGTCTGATTTTTTGATCTTTGTCTTCCTCGTACATTATCTTTGAGATTCTATCAAGATCAGAAATCGTAAATATATATGTTTCTGCCTGCAGATTCACGTCACGTACAATATCAACGACACGTTTCTCAGCCGCATCAGCTACTTCTGCTGTTGTGGGGCAAATGAGCAACACCAGCTTGAAATCCTTTTCCGTAAGTATCTTCATGCTTTCAAGTGTGCGTGCAAGAGTTCCGTCTTCATCGATTGGTGTCGGGTGGTCGTAAACTGCGTCGCCTTCCTTCCACTCCTTTTTTGCGCGTGACCAATATGTCGGAATCAATACTACTTTTCGCATCTTTTTTTTGGTCCTCCCTCATTTGATTGTGTATGTATTGAAACAAATATTACGAGTATTTGCAGATAGACGCACTTTTTCTAGGAGTTATATATCCCTATAAGTGTATCCATCAATGAGCCCTGTGCATAGTTTTCCAGGGCATACTTTGCTGCGTTTTTGCCTCTCTGAGCCCTGTCCGGATGATAAATTTCTTTACGTATTGCCGCTGCCAGTCCGCTTGCGTCTTCGACATCAACAAGAGTTCCAACTTCATCGGTTATTATATCTGTCAAGCCTCCTTGATTTGTCGCTATAACCGGGCAACCGCAGGCTAGTGCTTCAATGGCTACAAGTCCGAACGGCTCACGGCGTGAAGGGACAAGATCGACATCCGCAGTACTATATAGCTCGCGTAATTGTGTACTGTTCAGGTGACCCACAAAATGAAGATCCTTAAGACCGGCATCATTTGCTTGATTCTTGAGAGGTGTCAAAAGCTCCCCGTCTCCGGCTATAATCGTTGTTATGTCTTCGGGGTACTCGCTTTCGTAGAGACGTAGTGCTTCTACAAGAATATCAATTCCTTTGAAGTGCGCAAGCTTACCGACAAATAAAACAAATTTGTTTCTCAGCTTTATGTTGAACATATCTTCGACTTTATCTCTAGATATAGGCTCCGGATAGAATCTGTCTGTATCGTATCCGTTTTGCATGAAAACCGCATTGTCCGCCGCAGCCGGGAACAGTTCTTTAACAAGCTCGTTGTTATCATTTGATATTGTTATTATGCGCTTTGCTCTGAGCGCGGTTTCATCAGCGTATTTGCGAAACCGTTCTCCCTGTTTATATCCCATCAAATCCGTGCCATGTGCTGTGACGACATAAGGCACACCCGTCTTTATCGCAAGCCAGCTAAGCAGCCATATATGCTGTCCGTGTATGATGTCCGGTTTAAACTCCTCGACAGTTTCTCCTATTACCTTTTCAAATGTAGATAAGTACATATCAAGCTGAGCATCTGTAAGGTCGTAAAAAGTCATTACACTACGCGGATGTGTAGTAAAGCACGGGAAGTTGAACGGCAGCATTCCTTCTATACTCTCTGTATGTTGAAAATACACGGGAATAAGTTTTACTCCCGGAACATCTGCATATTCTGTCGTATTTTCAGGCATGATAACACAGACTTCATGCCCCTTCTTTGACAGATGCACCGCTATATTACGAGTGTAGGTTCCGCTGCCGGAACCGTCGAGCGGAAAGTGGTTTATTATCAGTACTTTCATTGTTATTATAACTCCTTTCTGTTTGCTCCGGTCATTATCAAAACAAAATCGCCTTGCAGCTACATATTGACCCCTTCCATAAAGTTGTACCATGCTTCTGAAACGCGTTCCAGTTCGTTTATATATCTTCCCAGACTATCCCAGCTTGCGTCAAAATTCCTCAGCACTCCGTAAAATCTGGGGTTTGCGGTGTAGCCTGCAAGTGCGCGAAGTCCCCGCTCAAGACATACACGCTGGTATTCCCTTGTAGCGTGTAAATCGTTACCGAGAATGTGGTTAAACAACGGATTACGTCCTACCCATCCGGTACATGCGTAATAGAAACGATCTTGTGCTGATATGTCTCCACGCAAATTCGGTTCAGCAGGGTAATCTTTATATGTATCATGCAGCGGATTGAGCCCGATATCTGTGCACTTAATACCACTCTGTGCTATTTCCATGCCCAGCACCGTGTCCTCGCCGCGGCATAGAAACAACTCTCCGCCAAGAGTGTAGTGAGATGAGAAGAATGGCGGTAGTTTTGCAAATGCAGAGAGTTTTATTGCCATGTTGCCACCTAAAATCTTCTTGCATGGTTTTGCAATAATCTCATCCGCCTGCACTACAAGGCTCCTGTGTGTTTCGCTTGTTTGCCAATACTCTAGCATTTCGTATTTCTGTACACCGGCAAGTAGGTCTCCCATACCCTCAAATGACGCCGGCGGCAATATATTATATCCGCTGTATTCGCCTGTCGTAGCTTCAGAACCGGAATTCAAGTGCTCTAAATGTGCCCCGAAAAAGTCCATCTCCTCAAGTGTAAGCCCATCCGGTGTTTTTTTCAAAATCCTCGGATAAACATCGGAGTCGACAAAAAAGAGTGTGTCCATTCCCCGTAATATCGCCTCCATAACCACTATCATACGGTTAAAGCCATAGGGCACCAGACCACTCTTTGTATCTACCGGACATTCAAGCAGCATTCGCGCAGTGGCATCGGATATGCCCAGACGTTGCATTTGCTCTCTGCTGTAACTCGGATTCTTTATATCTACCGCAAAAAACGGTACTTTCTCACTTATACTTTGCTCAACTCTCGGGTCATGCTGATGCGTGTATGCCACTATAACACAGTCAAGTTTATGTCCGTATTTTTCCGCATTCTCAACAAAACCCAGTAGTTCTGTTTCTGAGTCAAGACTTCTTATTATCATTCCCAATGCGATTTTCATATATTCCTCATTTCGCAATCAAGTTGATGATAACGGGTGATGGTTAATCTCTAATTAATCACTTTATCACATTTAGTAGTAAAAGTGAAGATTTTTCACACTTTTGCGCAAATAGTTGCACTTCTGAAAAAAAAATGCTAAAGTGTTGTTCTGTGTTCACTTAGTCTAAATTTATACATTGAAGGGTGGTCATTATATTGTCAGGATACAAAGTAGTCATAGAAGGTTCCGGAAAGCACTGTCACGTTTCGAGAGAAACTCTTGATAAACTGTTTGGAGATGGTTTTGAGCTTGAAATCAAGAAAATGCTTTCCCAGCCGGGACAGTATGCAACTCCGCACAAGATAACCGTTGTAGGTCCGCGCAGGTCGGCTGAGGTCTCTATTCTTGGCCCATGCCGTAATGCGGATCAAATAGAGTTGTCGCAAACCGATGCAACTTCTCTGGGGTTTGTCGCTCCAATACGCGAAAGCGGCGAGTTGATTGGAAGTCCCGGATGCAAGCTTATTGGCCCTAAAGGTGAAGTCGATATAAGCGAGGGAGTAATCATTGCCCAGCGGCATGTTCATCTTACGCCTGAAGATGCCGGGAAGTTCGGTCTTTCAGACAAACAGATCGTTAAGGTCAAGGTAGATGGCGGCAGAGCTCTTATCTTTGATGAGGTGGTTGTGCGTGTCCGCTCCGATTTTGCGACATACATGCATGTTGATTATGATGAGTTTAATGCTGCCGCACTCTCCGGTACAAATAATGTAGGAGAGATATTAGCATAATAATATAATACTCTTTAATAGGAATCGGTTGAGAAACCGGTTCTTATTCAATAACTGGAAGGAATGGATATTTATGTTAACTGATTTGTTAAGTCTGTATAAAAGCGGCTTTAAAGACTATACCGAGTTACGTGCACAAGTAAACTCGTCCAAAAGGGTCACTTTGCTTGCCGGCAATATGGTCGGTAACTCACAGACCTCGGAAGGCGGTGTATCAGCACGTGTGTATAAAGGCGGAACATTCGGCTTTGCTGCCGGTGCAGAGTATTCTGATGTAAGCGTCAAAAATGTACTTGCCGCTGCAACGGAAAACGCGGCTTTTATGGATAAACATGTAAACAAGGGTATGCCCCCGTTGCCGCAAACAGCGCAGGGCAAAGTAGCTCTTAAGGTCAAGCCCGGCGATGATATCCCGCAGAATCTGCTGATAGACTATGCCAATGCGCTTGACTCTATAATCACTGAGAAATACAAAAACCTTACCAGCCGCACGATTATCACCCTTTGTGACGAGACAGAAAAACTCCTTGTGGTCAGCGATGGTACGGATAGTCACTTCTATCAGCCGAGGAGTTTAGTTTATGTGTTTATGACAGCCGAAACAAATGACGGCGTTCCTGTAGAGCTGTTTAAAGCTTTAGGCGGATTCGGGACATTCGGTGAGGTATTTACAGATCCGGCACTGCAGGTAAGTGAACTCGACAAGCTTTACGAGTCGCTGATGCATAAACGTGAGGGTATATATTCCAGTGCGGGGTTACGAAAATGTGTATTGCACCCCGAACTCGCCGGTATTCTTGCTCATGAGGCTGTTGGTCATACAGTAGAAGCCGATCTTGTACTCGGGGGTTCGGTAGCAGGGCACAACTTAAACAAACAAGTTGCAAGCGAGTTAGTGTCGATGATCGACTTCGCGCATACAGCCCTCGGAGAAACCTGCCCATTGCCCATATATGTTGATGATGAAGGTGTTGTCGCCGAAGATGCCATTCTTATTGAAAACGGTGTTTTAAAGAGCTTTATGCACAACAGAGAGACTGCACGGCACTTTGATGTCAAGCCTCAGGGCAACGCCCGCGGATACGATTTTTATGACGAACCACTCATCCGCATGCGTAACACAGCTATCCTTCCGGGCAAAGATAAGCTGGATGATATGATAGCAAGTATTGACGATGGTTATTATCTTGTTAAAACAGGTAATGGCCAGGCTGACACGACCGGTGAATTCATGTTCTCTGTTGAGTTGGGATACGAAATCAAAAACGGCAAACTCGGCAAAGCCATACGTGAGACTACTATTTCAGGTGTTGCTTTTGAAATGCTGAAAACCGTTGATATGATATCCGACGATATGTTCTGGACATGCAGCGGCTTCTGCGGTAAAAAGCAACGTATGACAACCGGGATGGGCGGACCCGCAATCCGTTGCGATATGAATATAGGGGGTAGATAGCGATGACCGGACAAGAAATTGCCGCTTATGCTCTGAAAGCTCTTAAAAAGGCGGGTGCGGATAAGGTCGCATGTAAGGTTTCCAGCGGTCGCAAAGAAGAGTTTAATGTGGAAGCAAATAAGTTTTCGCTGCTGCGTACTCTTTTTAATGACGAGCTTTATTTAAAAGCTATCTGCGGAGGTCGCAAAGGAGTTACAGTAATCAACAAACTCGATAAAAACTCTATAGACCGCGCTGTTGAGGATTGCATAGCTCTCGCAGAGCTTGCAACTCCTGACGAAGCTGAGGATATCGCGGATAAAGCTTTGAACAAAACCTTTGATCAAAGCATCGGTGGTTCTAGTATGGATCGTCTATACGAAAGATCTAAAGAGTTTCTTGAGCAAGTGGTCGATGATTATCCAAAAATCATGCTCGAAAACATGGTATCAGAGTTTAATGCAGGACAGAGCATATACATCAACAGCAATGGCGTTGAGTTTCAAAACGAATCGGAATTTTATTCGTTTGGAACTATGTTTTCCGCAAAAGACGGTGATAAATCATCTTCTTTTAACGGCTGCAGCGTGACTCTCTCATCACTTGCTATGCCATTTTTTGATGTTGGCATGCAGCGGACATTAATTGATGAAGCTGTACGCTCTCTTGATACGCGAATGGTAGACAACAAATTTATCGGCAAAATAATAGTTACTCCGGCTTGTGATGATATGATTTGGGGCACTATACTCAGTAATTTCCTTACTGACATGGTTCTTGTGGACGGTACAAGCCGATGGAAAGATTCTTTGGGCGCTAAGGTAGCCGACTCCAAGCTAACTATGCGATTAGTTCCTCATCACCCCGGGGTCGTCGCCGGAGAACGCTTCACATCTGACGGTTTTGAGAGCCGCGATTCTGATCTCATCCGAAACGGGATTCTTGAATCATTTGCACTTTCGCTTTACGGTTCCCTAAAGACCGGACATCCACGCGCCGCCAGCACAGCTTTTGGCAATATAGAAGTCGCAGCGGGCGATACGTCCCTTGAAGATATGATCAAAAGCGTCGATCGCGGAATTCTGCTTAATCGTTTTTCAGGTGCTTCTCCGGGACCAAGCGGCGACGTTTCGGGTATCGCTAAAAACAGCTTTCTGATAGAAAACGGCAAAGTGACCGATGCACTATCGGAGACCATGCTTTCATTTAACATCGTGGATCTGCTTATGAATATAGATGCTATATCAAAAGAGCGCTGTGAAGACGGTTCACGCCTGCTTCCATGGTGTTGCTTTGACGGAGTAACGATATCAGGAAAATAACTGAAGTTGGACGTTTTTGGAGATATAAAAAGGACGCTAACGAAATCAGTTAGCGTCCCGGAATTTAGTTTTTAAATTACATAAGATTTAGAACTACCGTAAGCACAACGAACACTCCGGCGACCCATTTTGTTGCAAGTGCAAGTCGTGCATCGCGGGATTTGGCTTTGTTTTTAGCAAGATATGATTCATTAGCGCCGGTGAATGCAGAAAGCCCCGAATTTTTGCCTGATTGCAATACAATGATGCATATCAGCATCAGGCAAAGCAGTAATTGTATACATACAAATATTGTTTTAACGATATCCATAAAAAAGTCGCTCCTTTTACTGTTAACAGAGTGAATCGAATTCTAGCACATTCTCTAGAGTAATGCAAGCTTTTTCGGAGGAGAATATGTACTTTGATACTCATGCGCATTATTGTGATAAACGTTTTGACGAAGACCGTGATAAGCTGCTCGACTCGATGCCTGATGCCGAAATCTCTCTGATTTTAAATTCCGGAAGCAGCCTGAGATCATCAGCGTTTAGTTTGGAACTTGCTGATAAATATTCATTTGTCTACGCCTCTGTCGGTGTCCACCCGCATGATGCCAAATCTATGTCGGATGAGACTGCCTCTGAGCTGGAAGTGCTTCTTTCACACCCGAAAGCGGTAGCGGTAGGCGAGATCGGACTTGACTATCATTATGATTTTTCTCCGCGTGATGTTCAAATAAAGCGTTTCAGTGAGCAAATGGAGCTTGCCCGTCATTTGGATAAACCGGTAATCATCCATGAACGCGAGTCCCTTCGTGATACCTTGGATATCGTCAGCGAATATAGCGACCTTACCGGTGTTCTTCACTGTTTTTCAGGCAGCTGGGAAACAGCAAAAAAAGTGCTTGATATGGGATGGTACTTGTCATTCACCGGAGTAATCACATTTAAAAATGCGCGGCGTGCTTTGGAGGTTCTCAAAAAAATGCCTGCTGACAGGATAATGCTTGAGACAGACTGTCCCTATCTTGCACCCGAGCCGATGCGCGGACGGCGAAATAGTTCGTTGTACATTCCTTATATTGCCGGAAAAGTCGCGGAGGTACGCGGTATCTCTGTTGATGAAGTCGCTAAACTTACAATGGAGAATGGTGTGCGGTTTTTCAATATTGATACCGGAAGTGGTTGATTACAACAGAGCTTTTTTTAAGCCTTCAAAATCCAGATAGTCTTCCACAAACTGCTTCTTTAGTAGACTCTCCGGGATGAACTCATTATATTTTCCTAAGACTTGTACCTTATCGGGTAAGGGAAGGTCGTATAGGTCGAGGTTGGAGTCCAATATATCGTGGATCAGCTCTTCCAGAGCTTCAGGAGTTCCGCTGTATATCACTTCGAGATAGACACATGTTATCCATGGGAGCTTGCTTTTTATTCCTCTTCCAAGAAGTGCATAATGTAAAGTGAACAGCTGCCGTGTTCCCACCCATGGGAATATGGCATATTTTTTGTCAGAAATTGGAGTTACAAGGTTTTCCAAAATGCCGCTGTTTCGTGCAATATAGCGTATCTCTTCAAGACGCGGTGCACACCTGTCGCTCAGATACGGATAGGTATCATCAGATATTAGTACACTTTTTATTCTCTGTACCAATACTGTATGAAGCTCTACGCTTGTATCCTGATCCCAGTCGACCAGAGATATGCCCGGTACATGCTTTACGAAAATAACTTTGCTTTTTTCGTTTACATCGACAGTCTCCCAGGCTTGCCCTGCAAGCGCAAAACGTGTTCCGACCGGGTAGACTTTATCAACTGTTCCAATCGTACGGTTTTCGTCTTTTACCAGCAGGTACTCGGGAGCTATAAATACAGTAAGGAACTTATGACTGTTTACAACTTTTTCGCCTTCTCTTCCGATTATAATTCCGCCGCGTTCAGTGCGTTCCAACTGCTCTATGTTAATCAGGTAATTCAATAATTGGCGATAATCGTCTTGTAATATGTGCTTAAAACTGCCTAGTGTCAATAATGCTTGTGCCAGTGCCGCCGGAGATAACTCTCCGTTGCTTTTTAAGTGACTCATTGTTTGGTGATAGAGCAGATTATATGCGTGATTATGCGGGTATATCGGCTCGATCCATTGCTCTTTTGTGTATATATCGATGATGGCTATAGTTCGGAGCAGTTCCCAATTAATAGGTCCGAGTATATCTGCTGAATTGATTTGGAGTTTTTCGACTATGGTGAATAAAAGCTGCGGCGTCTGTCCACGTCTTCCGCAACGCCCGAGCCTTTGTGCAAAGCTCGAGACGCTCAGCGGTGCACCGACTTGGACTGCCTGGTCAAGAGATCCGATATCAATGCCAAGCTCAAGCGTTACTGTAGCTCCTGTGACTATCTTTTCGTCTTCTGCTTTCATCTCATCTTCTGCAGTTTCCCGAAGTAATGCCGATACGTTGCCGTGATGCACCCTGTAGACATCAGGTGCTTTATTTTTGAGTGAGATTTCACGAAGGTTTGCAAGTATATATTCTGTTTCTTCACGGCTGTTTGTGAATATGATGGTTTTCTTATCCAGTGTTGCTTTGAACAAATACTCATAATGCTCTCTATTGCCTATATCTCCGCCTTCGCTTACACTTATGACGTTTCCGCTGCCATCCCGTTCTTCGAAATCTCGTTTGTCTGCATAATTAACGAAGCGTTCGACATGCAGACGAACACGTTTTTTCCCTTCCTCTGTTACAGGGGTTGCACAATTACGGTCTGTACCGGTATTAAGCCATGCTGCAGCCGTTTCCAGATCTCCCATTGTTGCAGACAAGCCGATACGCCGGGGGATGATTCCGGTCAGGTTCTGCATACGTTCAAGTACACAAAGTAATTGCACTCCCCGCGCATCACGCATGAAGTGATGCACTTCGTCTATGATAACATAGCGTAAATCCGAAAACAATTGCAGGCAGGCTCCGCGCTTGTTTGATACCAGGCTCTCAAGCGATTCCGGGGTTATCTGCAGGAGCCCTTCGGGATTCTTTTTCAGGTCTTCCTTTTTTGACAGTGATGCGTCTCCGTGCCACTTGGTAACCGGAATATTTGAGTCTATTAGTAGTTGCTCCAGCCGCCTGAACTGATCGTTTATTAGTGCTTTGAGCGGTGAGATGTACAGTATGCCGACGGATTTTGACGGGTTGTTGTATAGCTCTGTGAGAACCGGCAGAAACGCCGCTTCAGTTTTTCCCGAGGCAGTTCCGGACGACAAAAGGAGATTATCGTCACTATCAAAAATGACTTCGCAGGCAACTATCTGTATACCGCGCAGTTCTTCCCATTTGTTTAAGTATATAAAGTCTTGGATAAACGGAGCAAGCCGGTTGAATACTTCCATCGTCATTAGCCCTTCGTCTAAATCTCAAATTCTGCGAAATCGGCGTGGATGTCTTCGTCTGATAACCCGCCCTTTGCCATTTCGAAGCTGTTACTGCCCAGTATCTGTTCCACACTCGTATGGGGATTTTGGTGGATGATACCTGTTAGTTCTATAAAATCTCTGATTATCTCTCTTGGGGTTATGTGCGTTTCCGCCCCTACTCTGTTGTACTCAACCGTGAGAAAGTAAATTAGGTCTTCGTGTTTTAGAGTCGGTGGATAGTTATATAACTGTGCATGGATGTCCCGGAGCTTTTCCACCAGCACATACATTTCTTCCTGCGTCAGCATTTGAAGCTTTATTATAGGGGCTGACAGGTCTTTCAGGTCATCTGTCGCAAAATGTCCCTCGGCTAATCTTGACCTGAGCGCTTCGTAACTGTATATGCCTTTGTATCTATCCTCTATACATTGCGGTGTACCACCCATCAAAAACCCTATGTGTTTTGCTTTACCCTGTAATACATCGTTATAAAGCGTGAGTATTTTCTCATAGTTATTTTGTCTGGTTATCGAGTTTGGTATTTTGAATATGTTGACAAGCTCGTCTATCAGTACTAAAAGCCCTTTGTATCCTGTGCTTACAAGAAAGGCTGCCATTATTTTAAGAAAGTCATACCAGTTTTCGTCGGTGACTATAAAGTTTATACCTAAATCAGCTTTTGCATCCCTGCGGGTCACATACTCACCTCGAAACCATCTTAAAACATTACTTTTTACTGAGGAATCATCTTGCTTGTATGCTTGCCAATAGGTTGCTATAGCTTTTGCAAATTCAAAACCGTTGACCATTCCTTCCAGAGATGATGCTGCTGCATATATTTGCTTTTCTACTTGATTATCGAACTCTTCTCCATCAAGGTTTTTTTCTGCTTTGACTGATGCCTGAATACCCGATATCCATTTTTCCAGTATTAGTGGAAGTGCCCCGCCGTCAGGCTTGGATTTTGTCGAAAGATTTTGTAGCAACTCCTTATATGTTGCCAGCCCCTGTCCTTTAGTTCCGGCAAAGCGGCGCTCAGGTGATAGGTCTGCATCTACTACAGCAAAGCCTTTAGCTGTTGCATAATTGCGGATCGTCTGCAGTAGGAAGCTCTTGCCGCTGCCGTATTTGCCCACAATAAAGCGGAACGACGCTCCGCCGTCCGCTATCATATCTATATCATGCAGGATCGCCGCTATCTCCTGTGCGCGTCCTACTGTGATATATTCCAAACCTACTCTCGGAACAACGCCGCCTTTAAGTGCATTTATAAGAATGCTTGCAATTCGTGGCGGGACACGGTTGCTCATTAATTATATCACTCCTTGCGGGATGTTGGCAGGGTATGATGATATTATACCAGAACTCTCGCAAGGTTACTACATATTACACAATAATCAAGTGCATAGAGAAGTTATATTCTCTCTGTACTCATCATATATTTCCATTTCGCCATCTATTTCAAGAATGCTGTCGCCGATGCAGTCTGCAGCTTTTTCGTTAATGTTGTCTGCCAGAACTTCAAGCATTATGCTGTTTTCATCTGCAAAAGCCTTAATATCTTCCTCGCCGTGCAGTACGATCGATAATGCTTTGCGTTCTGTATCTGTGAGTGCTTCTTTTAAAGCTTTCCAGCCGTCTGAAAAACTCATTGTGAGTTCTATGTGCTCTTCCTGTTGTGTTTCTGTTTGTTTTTCTTTTGTGTTCTCCGCTGTTATGGTCGCTTCGTGACGGAGTGGGGAAGCCGTCATCTTACTACCGCCTTCTTCGGGGACTATTAGCTGCTTCTGTGTTCCTATTGCTTCTTCCCGGATGCGGGCAAGATTAGTGTGGTCTACTTTCACGGCAATTCGAGTCAGATCGTTATAAAAATCTGTCACCGCTTTTTCGATAACTTTGTCTAATTCTGCACGTTTTGCTGCAGGACGCTGGAGTTCTCTGAAGGGTTTGCTGCCGTGCTTTATATCAGCTACCAGTTTGTATTTATAGTTTACTGCTTGACGCAAACATGCTTCTGTTTTTTTTAGCACATATCCGACAAAATCCTTTTGACTTGAGTAGTATATCGGCAGATTTGCTGTCCATAGTCCGCTTTTGCAATAGTAGCGTTCAAATTCAGAAATCCTTATCTCGCGATCGGTTTGTTTTATTTGTCTGCAAAATAGTGCTTGCTTAAAAGGTTGCCAAGGTGATCTTCTGCTGACACTGTATATCAATAAGTCTTCAAAGCGGGTGTTTCGTTTTATGCAAAACTCTTGAATTTCTTTCATAACCGTACTAAAGCAATCTTTTAGGATCTGCTCGTTTCCATCCTTATAGAACTTGGAGTTAGTCACATCGTATCCTGATATACCGTTCCATAATTCCAGTTTGTTTTCTGTGTTTTCGTCAAAAAGAAGTGTCAATGAATAATACTTTTGCATATTGTTGTTTTCAGCGAACTCTGAAAAGCTTTGCGGCAAATCATAAAATATATGGTAGTCCTTAAGCCATTTTGGCAGATACTTTTTAATTGTTGTGTTTTCTTCTGAATATGAGTCCCATACTGCAAGAAGCTTGCTTAATCCATCGGAAGGGTCAGTTGTGCCTATACCCGACAGAAGTTCGTAAATGTAAAGGAAAATGTATGATAATGATATCGGCTGCATTTCGCCGCTTCTGACTTTAGTGCGCCATGTGAAATAGGTTCTGAGGTAATCGTAACCCATGTGTTGGTAATAAGGGTAGTACATGTTGAATTTAGCGTTTCCTTCGTAGCTGTCTGTGAAATCCTCCATGAACCTCGCTTGTCTGTAGAAGAGCTCCGAGTCGTTTCGTGCAAATGGTCTTTCGGAGGCAAGTCGACGCATTTCATAAAATCTCTCACGTATCGGATCGACAATTCGCGGCTTGATCGGTTGAGGTTGTAAAGCAGGCGAAAAAAACCGCAGCTCTGCTTTACCGGCTGAGCTGTGTTCTTTTACTGGTTCAATTTCTATTTCTGCGAATGGAGTGTCCATGTTTATTTTACTTGTTACCCATATATTTTTGAATTTTCTTTACAGCAGCATCGTTGATGTCTTTTTATCACAGTACCCGCATCTGTCAGTGCCGCTTCTCGATTTGATTCGCGGTAGATATGTGTCTGATTGTGTAATACAGGCCGGATTGGTACATTCGCCGGAAGCTGCTGCCGGGTCGCTTTCCGTAACCGGCGGCACTATTCTTGGCAGATGCATAAAGTCAAGCAACAGTGCCATCCGGATCAGCATGCCATACCGTGCCTGTTCAAAGTAAGCTGCTCGCGGATCCGTATCCACGTCGGTTGATATTTCTCCGTACCTTGGCAGCGGATGCATGATTTGCATATCTGATTTTGCGCCATCTAGCATTTTTTTTGTCAGTACATATACGTCCTTGAGTCGTCTGTATTCCCCCGCATCTTTGAATCGCTCGCGTTGTATGCGTGTCATGTACAAAATATCAAGCTCCGGTATACAGTCTGCCAGGGTTTCCGATTCCTCATAAATCTGTCCTTGATCTTTCATTCTGTCCAGCACATAATCAGGAAGTTTTAGTTCCTGTGGGGATATTAGGCAGAAGCTTATCCCGGGAAACATTTCCATTGCTTCTACAAGTGAATGGACTGTGCGCCCATGTTTTAGATCACCGCACAAACCGATTCGAATGTTACTGATATTTCCTCGTTTTTGAGCTATGGTAGTCAAATCCGTCAGTGTTTGTGTTGGGTGAGAGTGCCCTCCGTCACCGGCGTTTATCACCGGGACTTCCGAATACAGCGCTGATGCCGTTGCAGAGCCTTCCTGCGGACTTCTTATTACGATTGTAGAAGAGTACGCTGCAGTCATTCTTATCGTATCCGCGAGGGTTTCACCTTTTGATGCCGATGTTCCTACCGGGTCTGAAAAACCAAAGACTCCGGCGCCAAGTCGCTGTGCTGCTGCTTGAAATGAGAAGTTTGTGCGTGTACTCGGTTCGTAGAACATAGACGCAAGGATCTTTCCACGGCAGGAGTCCGCGTAAATGTCCGGTCTTGCAATAATATCGCAACATCGTGCGTACATCGCGTCCCACCATTCTCTCGACAGATCCGCAACATTTACTAGCTTACGTACCGGCACCATACAGCTTTCTCCAATCAACTGCTCAGTTTTAGTATATCACGCGTCATTGTATCACAACATATTGTGCTCTGCAACGGTTGGATTCATTTTTCGTTTCTCCGATGATACTCTTGTAATGAGTATATTGTTTCGTTTGGTTTAGCAGTCTTTTCTGCAATTCCTTTTACAGCAGCAAGAGCTGCAGTCAGTGTTGTCATATATGGAATGTTGTGCTTGATCGCTGATTTTCTGATGTTTGAATCGTCTTCTTCACTGCGCTTTTTTCCGGTAGGCGTGTTGATGATGATATCCAACTTATGATTTTTTATGGCGTCGTTTATATTGGGACGCCCTTCATACATCTTTTTTATCATCTCAACCTTGATCCCTATGGATTTGAGGTACATGTATGTTCCCCGTGTAGCATGGATATTAAACCCGAGGTGTTCAAACTGTTTTGCTGCTTCAGCGGCATTTTCCTTGTCTTTGTCGGCTACGGAAATCAATACCGAGCCGGATACGGGTAATGTGGACTTGCTCGCTTCCATTGCCTTACAAAATGCAAGTCCGAACGAGTCTGATATTCCCAGGACTTCTCCGGTAGATCTCATTTCGGGACCTAAAACGGGGTCAACCTCCGGAAACATATTAAACGGAAAGACAGCTTCTTTGACTCCGTAATAAGGTACTTCCAGTTTCTTCATAGCAGAAAGATCTGTTAGCTCTCCCGTATACTTCGCCATTATCAGCCGTACGGCCAAATCAACCATATTGAAGTTGCATACCTTTGATACGATCGGTACCGTTCTGGATGCGCGCGGATTGGCTTCCAAAACGTATACTTTGCCCTGGTGAATGGCGTATTGTATATTAATCAATCCAACGACACCTAAATCACAAGCTATTTTGCATGTATAATCTCGGATGGTTTCCTGCTGCTCCTCTGTAATACTAACGGGAGGAATTACACATGCAGAATCACCCGAATGTACACCTGCATATTCAACATGCTCCATGATTGCCGGAACAAATGCCCGGGTGCCGTCGGTTATGGCGTCCGCTTCACATTCGAGTGCATTAACCAAAAATCGGTCTATAAGAACCGGTGCTTCAGCACTGATTAAAAACGAATTGGTCTTCATGTATTTTTCAAGCT
>Ga0123356_10002262_pt1 | contig 20765 bp, 22 predicted proteins | sample TergutEmb28metaG_2_FD_92546 | JGI IMG/M metagenome (GOLD analysis project Ga0123356, IMG submission 92546) | Embiratermes neotenicus P3 segment gut microbial communities from Petit-Saut dam, French Guiana - Emb289 P3 | ecosystem: Host-associated > Arthropoda: Insects > Digestive system > Gut ... | reverse complement strand
GTGTTCTACAGTCGCGAAAGACACACCCAAGAGCAACGCCAGCCGCCGGACGTTCCCGCTCACCCCTGAAATGCGCACGCTGTTTTTGCAAGCCAAGGCCGATGAAACCGCAAATCGCCGCCTGTTCGGAAGAGAATATCACCAAAGCCCTTACATATTCAAATGGCTGGACGGTAGGCCCTTCTCGCCGGACTTCGTGAGCCAGAAATTCAGCAAGCTGCTAAAGCAACATGGATTGCCGCACATTCGCTTTCATGAACTGCGCCACAGCTGTGCAAGCTTGCTGATTGCCCAGGGCTTTAGCTTGAAAGACGTACAGGAATGGCTCGGGCATGCCGACATCACGTTGACGGCAAACACCTATTCCCATCTGGATATCGCGCGCAAAAAGTCCATCGCGGAATCGCTGTCCGGAAGCCTTGTGGAGGTGCGTTAGAAAAAGCGTTAGAAACGGATGGGAAAGCGACTTGCAAGAGGGCATGAAAAAACCCTCAACGCTATGAGCGTCAAGGGTTTCCGCTGGAGCTTCCAAGCAGATTCGAACTGCTGACCTCATCCTTACCAAGGATGCGCTCTGCCACCTGAGCTATGGAAGCGCTTAGGGACTAGGCATTAGGAGACACGTGTTAGGGGAAAACGCCCCTAACGCCTAACGCCTAGCTCCTAATGCCTATTTCCTAAAATGGCGACCCGGAACGGGCTCGAACCGTCGACCTCCAGCGTGACAGGCTGGCGTTCTAACCAACTGAACTACCGGGCCGGTTAGGAGTTAGGGATAGGAATCAGGTGTTAGGGGATTTCCCTAACTCCTGTCTCCTAATTCCTAACAGCTGAAAGCCATTATAGCACATCATTCGGCGTTTTGCAAGCGCTTTCTGAAAAAATTCGCTCCATTGCGCCAAAAAAATTTTTGCAGCAGCGTCGGAGCGATACCAAGCGTGGCGAGCCGCGCCTTTAACGCGGGCAAATCCCGCAGCCCGGAAAAGCGCATCTCGCAGCCGTCGAAGTCGCTGCCCAGGGCTACATGGTTCCCGCCGCCAAGAGCGGCCACATGCCGCAGATGTCGCGCCAAATCCTCCGCACCGCCTTCGCCGCCCAGGAATTCCGGATAAAGGTTCAAGCCGATCAACCCATCATGCGCAATGATTGTCTTGATCTGGCTGTCGCTGATATTACGGCAATGGGGATGGACCGCCGCGCAGTTGGAATGCGACGCGATGAATACGCCGCCGGATTCCGCTACGTCATCGAAGCCGGCGGGGTTCAGGTGCGACACGTCCGGGATGATGTTCAGTTCGTGCATTCGATTAACGGCGCGCTTGCCGAATTCTGTCAAGCCGAGCGCCGGGTTGCAGTGCACGCCATGGCCCAACTGGTTTGCCCCGTTCCAGGTCAATGCGATCACGCGCACCCCCTGCCGGCGCATCTCGTCGAGCCGTCGCAAATCCCCGTTCAGGGCGCTCGCGTTTTCCAAGGAAAGGATCGGCTTGCAGCATTGCCTAATTTCCGCTTCCTGCAACTGATAGAATTCCATGGCCCGGTCGAAATATGCCGCCGCGTCGGCTTCCCGCAATTCGTCCGGCACAAAGATAGCGAACACCTGCACCCAGTCATCCAAAAAATCCGCCTGCTCCAGCGAGATATGCCCGGTGGCGTGGGCGATATCTTCTCCTTTGGTCATGCATGCCGTGACGGTATCGCAGTGCAAATCGCAGAATCTGCTTAGTCCCATTGTGCCATTCTCCTCTATGGGCTATTTCGCCCTTGACTTTCCGCCTGTTTCATGGTATGATTTCATTAGGTTATTGTATGAAAAGGAGAAGCGTATGCGTCGCGGGCAAAAGCCATGGGAGCAGGAGCTGGACGAGCTTTCCGATGATATTTCGGACCTCATCGATAAGATCAAGCCGGAAGACGCCGCTAACTTGATCGCATATCTGGAAGAGGCGGTGCCTGCGCTACGCGATGTGCGGGGGCCGGGGCGGCTGCGGCGCACGCTGCGCGTGCTTTCCGCCACGGTGAACATTTTCGTGCTTGCGCTGTGCGCCGCGCTCATGGCCGGGGCTGTGATATATTCCACCAACACCGGCCCGGACAGCTCCCTTTTGGGCATGCGGTTTTATCATGTGAAAACGGGTTCTATGACCCCGACCCCGCAGCCGGATGGCACCGTATTCACCGGCGCGAAACTGGGCGGGTTTTATGCCGGGGACGCCATCGTAGTGAAAAACGCCGCGGCGGAGGATGTGAAGGTGCATGACGTCATCACTTATTGGAAGGACGGCAACAAGGACGAAATCCCATTGACCCACCGTGTCATGGAGATTATCCCGTATGAAAACGGCGGCGGCGTGACATTCACCACCAAGGGCGACAACAATTTCAGCGAGGACCCTCCGGTGGACGGTAAGTATTTGATCGGGATCAAGGTGTGCTCCATTCCGCAAATGGGGCGGCTGCTGAATTTCGCGCAGCGGCATTTTGCCTGGACGATCGTGATTTGCGTGGCGCTGACCGGCGCGCTGTTCGCGCTGTTCGTCTGGATGACGGGCACGCCGCGCCGCAGACGGCGGCGCAGGAGTCAGGCGACAGGATTCAGGATGCTGGATGCTGAAAATAGGCGTCAAGGAACATAAACTAGGAGGCGGGTGATTCCCGCCTCCTGGTTTTTACGCGCCTTCTTGGATTCTGTCTCTTGATTCCTGCATCCTGATTTGCAGCTCGGCGACTTTTTTCTTGCCCAGCGGATATAAAAATCCAAGTAAAATAAACAGCATCGTGAACGTGATTGCCGGGACCAGCGTCGCCACGGTGTACATGCCGCTGGCCACCTGCGGTGTCTGGGCGACGGGCACGTTGCCCTCGCGCGGGGCATAGCCGATCATGCCCAGCAGCACATTGACGCCCGCGCCCGCGGCGGCATGCCCCATCTTACGGGCAAAGGAGCAAATCGCGAAGGCCATGCCGTCCTCGCGCTGGCCGGAAAGCAGCTCCTGATAATCGATGGAATCCGCCACCATGGCCCAGCTGGCTGTCGTAAAAATGCTGAGCCCGATACCGCCGAAGAAGGAGAACGCCAGGTAAAGCATGGGGTTCTCCGTGCGGATCTGAAACAGCGCGACGAACGCCAGCGCCGAAATGAGCGATCCCGCCGCGACAAGCTCCCGCTTGCCGAACCGGGCCACGAGCTTGGTAAAGAAAGGGATAATCAAAACCGTGGAGGCATATTGGGCGACGGGCAGGAGGCTGTATTTCCCCGGATCGCCGAAGTAATCCTTAAACAGATAGCCGTTCATGGTATTGAGATAAATCTGCGTGCCGATGAGTAGCATGGAGGCCAGCGAAATCACGATGAACGGCCGGTTGCGGAGCATGCCCCTGATCGTTTTTTTGATATCCAGCTTTTGCTGAACAGCGGCGGAGGGCAGGCGCTCCTTGGTGTTTTTGAAGCAGAACAGGGCCATGAGCACGCCCAGCGCCCCCATCACGGCAATGCACATCAGGTGCTTTCTTTCATCCAGGTAATTGACGCCATCGGCCGTTTGGCTGAACACGATCATGGGCAGGATTACGGCGGGGGGGGCAAGTCCCATGCCCGCGCCGATGTTGCGGAACATCGAAAGGCTCGTCCTGTCGGCGGGATTGGGGGAAATGACCCCGATGAGAGAGCCGTAGGGCACGCTGACCGCCGTGACAAGGAGCTCCGCGATGATGTAGGTGACATATGCCCAAATCAGGTACTGTAATTGCGAAAGCCCCGGCACGCGGGTAAACATCAGCACCGTGGTGATTGCCAGGGGCAGGGGGGCATACAGCAGGTATTTGCGGAACTTGCCATGCTTGCCGGGCTTGCTGTTGTCGACAATCCAGCCCCAGATGGGGTCGTTGATGCCATCCCATATCCGTATCAAGAGCATGAGGCGGATGATCTGGTTGGACGCCAGACCCAGCACGTCCGTGAAGTACATGTTCAGGAAATTGGTGCTGAACGCCAGCTGGTACGCGCCGTCGCCCATGCCATAACCCAGTTTTTCCTTGAAGGAAAGGCGAATTTCCTCTTTGGGCTCTGCCTGGAGTTCTGTTTGGAGTTGTTGGTCCAAGTGTATCCCGCTCCTTTGCGTTATTTTGATAAGTATAACGCTTTTCGGCAAAAAAAGCAAGATAAATATTTGGCGGCGCCGGGCCAACCCGGGGAAGCCTTTACAAATAAGGAAAGATGTAGTATACTTTATTAAATGTCATAACATGGGGAAGGAAAGAGAATATGGTCGAACAGGAAAAATTGCATCTGGAATCTTTAAGTCCAAAGAAAGATGTGCCGGACAGTGATATAAATGGGCAGCTTGGCGCCCTGCGTTTTGCGTTTGACGACAAAGCTAAAGGCAAAGGGGGCTACCTGCCTATTCTGAACATCGCGCTGACCGGCGGCTACGGCACCGGCAAAAGCAGCGTGATAGAGACCTTCAAAGCGCAAAACTCAGAAAAGTCTTTCATTCATCTCGCGTTTACGCAGTTCGAGCCATACCCGCAAGAGGAAAATAAAGATAGAGAACGCTTGATCGAAGCAAAAATCCTCAACCAGCTGGTTCACCAAATCCCGGCGCACAAGATTCCGCGCACACGGTTCCCGAACAAAAAAGGCCTGTACCACTTGGGCGACTTGAAAGCCCTGCCGGGCATTCCGATAACCATTGCCGCAATTGCTTCGATCGTTTTAGGGTTGATGTCGCTTATCGTATTGAGCTACTTCAAGGATTGGAACATCCCGTTTCTCTTGAAACATCAATTTCAATCTGGTCAACCTATCATGTTTATCATCGCATCCGCGGTGCTTATGTTCGCCGCGATTTTCGCGCTGGCATGGGTGATGCTGTCCGTATGGCTCGGCGGGACCAGGCTGAGCGGCAAGTTGAAGGCGGCCGCCGGCGGCCAGGAAATTGAGCTGGCCGAACGGCAGGAAGACCAGGACTCCATGCCGCTTTTGGATAGATATCTTACCGAGATTCTTTATCTCCTCGACAAAGCGGAGGCCGATGCCATCGTCATAGAAGACCTGGACCGGGGCAAGGACAACTTGATTTTCACTCAGCTGCGGGAAATTTGCCGCCTGGCCAACCATACCTCCAGGAAGCGCAAAAAACCGTTGCGGTTCATCTATCTGCTCAAGGACGAAATATTCGACCCGGAGGACAGGACGAAATTCTTCGACTTAATTGTCCCGGTTACGCCGGTATTGGGGGTTGGCATACAAGCGAAGCGTATGGTTCAGGCGCTTATGGAGAAAAGCGGGATAGGCACAGACGAGAATAGAATGGAAGGCTTAATCGAAATCATAAGCGAAGGCATTACGGATTACCGGTTGCTGAAAAACATTTTCAACGAGTTTATTGTAAGCTGGAAAGCCCTGAAGAAGAAAGACGGTTTGGGGCTGGAACACGACGAAAGGGCCCTGCTTTTGGCTTTTACCATCTACAAAAACTTGTTTCCGGGCGATTATGGTTTTCTTCGCAAAGACTACAAGGGAGGTTTATACGATGTCGTCTCCGGCAAGGCGGAAAAGGTTGGCGCGTCCAAGGGAGTCAACACAATGCACGTTCGTTTGCTAAATAGGCTGTTGAGCGAGGCGTATATTACGCAAGAAAGCTATCCTTTATGCATTTCGAGAAGCGGCGATACGCTGGAGAATTTGATCGACATGATCGTTAGGAGAAATAGCGAGGACGAGGCTTCCATATTGCAGACACTTGGCGCTCTGCGCGTGCATGCAATAGCGCCGAAGAAAAAACTGGTGGTGCAATGGGCCGGATACGATTGGCGTGTGCTGGAGGTGAGAGAGGAAGGCGGCAAAACAAAGGCGCTGCTGTTAAGCGAATACATCCTCCAAGAAAAAGCGTATAATGATGAGAACAAAGACATCACATGGGAGCAATGCAGCCTGCGAAAATATTTGAACGGTGAAGATGAAGACAAGAAATTCTATGAGGAATTTACGGGAAAATCACATATTTTACCTGCTGATGGTACAGTGAAAGATATCCCAAAAGGAGACTTGTTCTTCCTGCTTAGCGCTGAAGAGCTTATTAAATATTTCAGTAGCGAGATAAATCAAAAAGAGTACTTAGATGAAAATGGCAGTGTTAAAAAAGAAAGAAAACAAAGAGGATTCATCAGTGATGGGGACGACGAAAAAAGAGAAGCACGCAAAAAAGGAGAAGAACAAACGGCCTGGTGGTGGCTTCGGTCGCCCGGCTACTATCAGCGTCTCGCCGCGACTGTCGGCATTGACGGCTATGTAGGCCTCAGTGGTGACAGTGTCGACTATGGGACTGGCGGTGTACGCCCTGCTTTGTGGCTCAATCTGTGATCTGTTATCACATCGCGAAGCGATGTCAATCTCAAACGCGTCCCGCAGGACGCGTCGCGCCGGCAGGCGCAATCAATCTTGCCGCGTAGCGGCCGAAAATTTTTTGAAAAATTGAGGTTCCTGTTTTGTGGAAACGAAAAAGAAAAGCGAGCTTACCGTAGTGACGAAGGCCAAGGAGCTGTGCGGCTACATCATGACGGTGACGCAGAAAAGCCCCAAGCAGTTCCGCTTCACGTTCGTCGCGCGCCTGCAAAACCTCGCGCTGGATGTGATAGAGCGGATTTACCGCGCGAACGAAGAGCACCTTGTCAATGGCGCGGCGCGGCGCATTGAGTTCCAGCGCGGCGCCCTGACGGACCTGAAGCTGCTGGCCTACATCGCGGAATTGGCCATGACGCAGGGCTGCCTGCTGCCCAAGCAGTTTGAGGAAATCGCGAAGCTGACCACGGACTGCCAGCATTTGCTGGGCGCGTGGATCAACAGCGACAAAAAGCGAATGCCGCAGCCTCACCGGGGCGGAGAACCGGCTCCGTGGTGAGGAGGCCTCACCCTGTGAGGCCAGCGTGTTCGGGGGGATCGGTTGTACGGCCTGGTGGTGGCTTCGGTCGCCCGGCAACAATCAGAATAACGCCGCGAATGTCAACAATGACGGCAATGTAAACCTCAATGGTAACAATGTCAACAATGAGACTGGCGGTGTACGCCCTGCTCTGCTCCCAACGCCCGAAGCCTGCCGCAAGCGCGGCGGCCTGCGCGGAGGAGTCAAAGGAACCGGTTTCCCTCTTGCCCCAAAAGGGCACGCCTTATGGGGCGGGAAAATAAAAGCCGGCGGCGGCGGGGACGCAGTGAAAAACCTGCTTTCCGGCCCTGGGGAAGGACGTGGCCGGCCGCGCCTTCCTCCCGTCCGGCGGATTAGTTGGAGATAATGATGCCACGCTATGACGAACTATGCAGCTTTGAAAATCTCTACAAGGCACACAAGGCCGCCCGCAAGGGCAAGCGCCACAAGCGCGAGGTGATCGAATTTGAGATGAACCTAGCGGAAAACCTCTGCCGGTTGCAGTATGAGTTGGAGACCCGGACGTACCGGCAGCGCGGGTACTACCACTTCATGGTGTACGAGCCAAAAGCGCGGTCCATCTACGCGCCCTATTATATCGACCGTGTCGTGCAGCACTGCCTGTGCGACAATATTTTGGCCCCAGTGCTCGAACCCCGCCTGATCCACGACAACGCCGCTTGCCGCGTGGGGAAGGGCACGCATTTTGCCATCCATCGGCTATCGCGTTTTCTATCGGAACATTACAGGCGGCATGGCGCGGCGGGGTATTTCCTCAAGTGCGACATCCAAAAATATTTCGACAACGTCGACCACGCTGTCCTCAAACAAAAGCTTTCCCGCGTGTTCCGTGAATCGGATGTGTTCCGCTTGCTGTGCAATATCATTGAAAGCTATGAGAAAACACCCGGCAAGGGGCTGCCGCTGGGCAATCAATGCAGCCAGTGGTTCGCCCTGTACTATCTGGACAGCCTGGACCGGCTGGTGAAAGAGCGCCTGCGTGTGCGGCACTATACCCGCTACATGGACGATTTTGTGCTGGTGCATGAAGACAAAGCGCTTTTGAAAGAGTGCTTGCATGAAATTCAAGCGCACTGCCGCGATGTTCTTGGCCTGGAGCTGAACAGCAAGACACAGATTTTCCTCATCCAAAACGGCGTGGACTACTTGGGCTGGCATCATTACCTGACGGGTACGGGCAAGGTTGTGCGCAAGCTGCTGCTGGTCTCCAAGCAACGCCTGCGCCGGCGCATGAAAGGGCTGCAAAACGGCTACGCAAGCCGCCTGCTGGATTGGGATGACGTGAAGCGCAGCATCACTTCCACGGACGGGCATTTACGCCATGGGAACGCCTATCGTCTCCGGGCAAGAATAGTTGGCGGAACGGGGTTTGTGCGGAAGTGGACTTCTTGCGCATAAAACTGATGAATGGAATTATTGCGCTTTTCAGTAAATTCGGCCTTGCAACACAGCCAATTATGTGATACAATATTTATTGCTCTCATGCGCGGTGCTTCGGTCTTTCGGATCGCTTGTTCATCAGAAAATACGTTTCAATAATTAAGTAACCTCCGTAAGTTTTCCCGTCCACATTCAAAAATAATACAATGGAGGCCATTGTTATATGAAACGATATACCGCGATTCTGCTTGCGCTGATACTGCCGGCCGTAATATTGTTCGGCTGCGGGCAGTCCCCTCAGCAGGAGGAAACAAATAAACTCAGCATTGTGTGCACGATTTTTCCGCAATACGACTGGGCGCGCCAAATCCTCGGGGATCAGGCGGGCAATGTAAACCTGGCGCTGCTTTTTAACAACAGAGCCGACCTGCACAACTACCAGCCCTCCGTGCCCGACATCGCGATGATCTCCACCTGCGACCTATTTATTTATGTCGGCGGCGAATCCGATGGCTGGGTAGATGATGCCCTCGCGCAGGCGAGCAATCCGGACATGCTTGCCATCAACCTGCTGGAAGAACTCGGGGACGCGGCCAAGGAGGAAGAGTTCCTTGAAGGTATGGAGGAGAATCATGACCACGATGACGATCACGACGACGAAGACAAAGTCGATTATGACGAACACGTCTGGCTGTCGCTGAAAAACGCGCAGGTATTCTGCGCCGCCATCGCCGACGCGCTTGCCGCCCTCGATCCCGTGAATGCCGGGGTGTATCAGGACAACCTGGCCGGGTACAGCGCAAAGCTTTCCGCCCTGGACGCGGAGTACCAGGCGGCAATGGACGCGGCCCAAATGAAATCGCTGCTGTTCGCCGACAGGTTCCCCTTCCGTTACCTGGTGGACGACTACGACCTGACCTATGACGCCGCCTTCGCGGGCTGCTCCGCCGAAACGGAGGCCAGTTTTGATTCCATTGCGCGTTTGGCGAAACGGGTGGACGAATGGGGCCTGCATACCGTCATGGTGACCGAAAGCGCGGATCAATCCATCGCAAGAACCGTCATCGACAGTACGGCGGGCAAGAATCAGCAAATCCTCGTGCTGGACGCCATGCAATCGGTGACAATGAATGACCTGCAAGGCGGGACGACATATCTTTCCATTATGAAAAGCAACCTGGCTGTGCTCATAGAAGCACTGAAGTAGAAGGAGATGGGCCGCATGCCGCAATTGATTTGCCGGGAACTAACGCTCGGCTATGAAGGCAAAACGGTGATTTCCAATCTATCTTTTGCTGTGGACGCCGGGGATTACCTGTGCATTGTCGGTGAAAACGGTTCCGGCAAGAGCACGTTGGTGAAGACTATATTGGGGCTGAAAACGCCGATGTCCGGGCGGATTGAGACAGGCCAGGGCCTGAAGCAAACCGAGATTGGCTACCTGCCCCAGCAGACCGTGGTGCAGAAGGATTTTCCTGCCTCGGTTGCGGAGGTCGTGCGTTCAGGCTGCCTGAACCGCCAGGGTCTGCGGCCCATCTACAACAAAGCCGAAAAACGCGTAACGGAAGACAGCATGGCGCGGCTGGGTATAACCGCATTGGCAAAGCGCTGTTACCGGGAGCTTTCCGGCGGCCAGCAGCAGCGGGTGTTGCTGGCCCGCGCCCTATGCGCCACGCGCAAGATCTTGTTGCTGGATGAGCCCACGGCGGGGCTGGACCCCCAGGCGGCGGCTGATCTCTATGCCCTGATCGAACGGCTCAACCGGGAGGGGATTACCATCATAATGATCTCCCACGACATTGCCGCTGCCGTGAGATACGCCGGCCATATCCTGCACATCGGCGGGCGGGGCGCACTGTATTTTGGCGCAAGAGAGGGCTATCTCAAAAGCGACGCGGGCAGAATCTACGCCGATTGGGGAGGTGAGCGGGCATGACCATCACCGAAATTATGGGAAAACTCACGGTATATCTCCAATATAGTTTCGTTCAGCGCGCCTTATTGGTCGGCATTCTCATCGCGCTGTGTTCCTCGCTGCTGGGCGTTACGCTGGTGCTCAAGCGCTTTTCCTTCATCGGCGACGGGCTTTCCCATGTGGCCTTCGGGGCCATCGCGGTGGCCGCGGCCATGAATCTGGCCAACAACTTCCTGCTGGTGCTGCCGGTGACGATCATCAGCGCCATCCTGCTGCTGCGCACGGGGCAGAATTCGAAGATCAAGGGCGACGCCGCCATCGCTATGATTTCCGTGGGCACTCTGGCCATGGGCTATTTGATCCTAAACAAGTTCTCCAAATCCTCGAATGTGTCAGGCGATGTCTGTACCACGCTGTTCGGCTCCACTTCCATCCTGACGCTCAAGACCCTTGATGTATGGCTTTGCATTGTGCTTTCGATACTGGTCATCGCCGTGTTTTTGCTATTCTACCACAAGATTTTCGCCGTTACCTTCGACGAGGATTTTTCACGGGCCACCGGCACCAGGGCCGGCGCTTATAATCTGATCCTCGCCGTGGTCATCGCGGTCATCATCGTTCTGGCCATGAACCTGGTAGGTTCGCTGCTGATTTCCGCGCTGGTCATCTTTCCGGCTCTTTCCGCCATGCGGGTCTTTAAATCCTTTAAAAGCGTAACATTATGCTCGGTGATTGTGTCTGTCGTCTGCGCCGCGCTGGGTGTCCTGATTTCCATCGTGGCGGGTACGCCGGTGGGTTCCACCATCGTCGGCGTGGATATACTCGGGTTTTTCCTGTTTAGCTTGGTCGGGCTTATTAAAAGGAGATAATTGTAATGGGGAAATTTCTGTGCGTTCTGCTGGGCCTTTGCCTGATGTGTATGCTGGCTGCAGGCTGTTCGGGTAAAACTGAAGACGAAAACAGCGGCCCGGCGAGATCCGCGGGATTTATTGATCTTTCGGCCATGAGCGATACATTACGTATCGCCGAGTTAACCAACATCACATCAACGCCCGCAAACTACCTGGGAAAAACGATTAAGCTGGGCGGTGTTTATCAGGCCCAATATTACGAACCGACCCAGCAGTATTATCATTGCATCCTCATTATCGACGCGGCCGCCTGCTGCCAGCAGGGATTGGAATTTGTATGGAACGGCAATCACAGATATCCTGACGACTACCCGAAGGACGGCACCCCAATCGAACTATCCGGCGTGTATGAAAGCCATCAGGAGTTGGGAAAAACATATTATCACTTGGTGGTGGATGAGATTACTTTCGATTTTTAATTTTGCATGAGGGAGCGTGCGGTTTGGCATGAATAAAAAAGTCAGGGAAGCTGGGCGGTTCGCGAGATGGGTGGATAAGCTCTTGCTGCGGTTCAAGGTCGGCGACGACTTGCGCGAAGAGGTCCAGCTGGCCCTCCGCCATCCCAAGGTTTGGCTCAAGGGCGAAGCCCTGCCCTTCCAGCAGCTGGCGCCCTGGGAGTTGTTCCTCTTCCTGATCAATGGCTTCTTCGGCGTCGCCGCGGGAGGCTGGGACGGCCGCGACAGGCTGTACCGCTATACATACAAAGTCAACGCCAATATGATCTCCGTCAGCGATATCATCGCAAACATATGGGATGGCTTGAACGACCCCCTCATCGGCTCCTGGATGGACCGCAACCCCATGAAAGACAATACCTACCGATGGATCCACCGCGCCAGCTCCACCGTCAATTTCATTATGTCGTTCATCTATATGCTTAACTTTGGCCTAACTCCCTTTCAGCGCATTGCTTTTTTCACCGCCGGGCGCATGGCGACCGATATCCTGGGTACCATGCAAACCGTAGCCTACAGCAAGTTCGCCGCGGGCGTCACCGCTTCGTCAGACGAGCGGGGCAAGTACCAGATCTGGTGGCATGTGGGCCGGATCATGGGCGAGCCCTTCAGAGGTATTCCCCCCCTGATCATGGGCTTTGCCCGGATTCGGCCAGATGATTACAGGCTTTACACCCGCGGCTATGCCATTGCCTTCCCGTTCATGGTGTTCCAGGCGGTGATCACCTCCTTTGTGCGCAACCGGGTGAAGTTCGACGAGCAGGCAGCACTCTTGGATGAAAACCGTGAAACGGGCAATGACGCGCAGGAACATAAGCTAACCATGCGGGAAAGCTTTGGCGTGCTAAAACACAACAAGTTTATGATTTACGCCACGGCCGCGAGCCTTGTGACTTCCATAACGCCCTCCATGGACCTGTATCCCCTTTGGCGGCACATGCTTCCCGTGAGAAAGGTGCCGATTCTTGGCGAAACACGGGGCGAGGGCCAAAAGATCATCGCGGACGTGCTGGGAGGGATCCCCTCCGTCGCCGTATATCCCTTCCTCAGCATGTTCACCAAAAAACTGGGCGGCCCCAAACGGGTGCTTGTCATCAAAAACATAGTGGATGTCGCCTCAAATGCAGTCAGGTATCTGTTCGGCTATCAAAGCGTGACGGGGCTTGTAGCATACTCAATTACGAACTTTTTTACGAGTCTTATGGGCCCGGCGGACGACTACGCGAACCACGTGCTCAAATATGAGATGCTGGATTACGTGGAATACAAAACCGGGGTGCGCAGCGAAGGCGTCACCATGGCGTTCCAGGCCTTTGTGGATAAAATTATGCAAAAGAGCGTCGACAGCGTAACGGGCAACGCCTTCCAGGCCTGGACAGGCATCAACGACATCAATCTCAACGAGGAAGACGCCGCCAGGCTGATTCCGGAGCGGTACAAAAAATGGGCCTGGACAATGGCCCATGTGACCGGTGTCATTGATGGCCTCATTTGGGTATGGGCCCGCGCGGCGTTCCCTTATCATGCCAGCCAGAAGGATGTCGTCGAGGCCGAACTGGCGCAGCGCCGCGCCCTGGCGAAAAAAATGAAGGATGACCTGGAAGAAAACGCCGCTCAGGAAACGGCAAAATGAATCCTTTTTTTCTTGGACACGCTTGCCGCGATTTATTATATATTCACCCCTCTGCTGTGCCGGGGGCACGCTCGCCAGCGCGTAAATCTCCGCCCTGCGAATTCTATGCGCGTTCGTTGTGGCAGGGGCCTCCGCCGCGATTTCATCCACCAAAGCCGCGCACGTTCAAAAAATAGCGAATCTGGAACCGCTCCATGAGAAGAAAAAAGTTGAAGGAATACTCCTCCGGGTTGATCCAGCCGAATCCCATACATTCTCCTTAATGTGATATAGGCATATTATAGCATATTCAGAAGCAAGAGGCAAGGGGCAGGGGCAAGAGACCGCAGAAAATGTTTGCATTTTCCACGGATTTATGTTATAATAGGGAATCATGCAAAATAGTTAGGATGTGCGCGCTTGGTATACATTGTCCTGGACTTGGAATGGAATTCGGTTTACGGCCCGAGAATTCGCGGTTATATCAACGAAATCATCGAAATCGGCGCCGTGATGCTGGATGAGCATCTGCGGGAAGTCGGCGCGTTTTCGCTGTTCGTGAAATCGAAGATCGGCAAACGCCTGCAATCGCGCGTGAAGGAAATGACGAACATCAATAAGCAGGATCTGGAAAACGGCATCCTGTTCCCCGAGGCCATCGCCCTGTTCCAAAAATGGATCGGCGGGCGCGAGCATGTGGTGCTTTCCTGGGGCGACGGCGACATCCGCGTGCTGCTTTCCAATACGCGGTATCTGACTTCGCGCCGGACCCTGGATTACGTGATGAATTACGTGGATTTGCAGGAATATTTCCGCTGTCGCAAGCATACGTCGAAGTCGCAGCAGATCGGCCTTGCCGCCGCCGGGGAACTGCTGGGGCTTGGCGGCGAGGGGTTTTCCATGCACCGCGCGCTGGACGACAGCCGCTTTGCCTCCCATGTGTTCCGGGAAATCTACGACGCGGAGGATTTCCCAAAGCACATCCGCCGCTGCGACGCCGACTTTTTCGCGGAACTCGAATATAAGCCCCGCATCATCAGCGACCTGAAGAGCCCGCTGGTGGACCCGCGGCAGTTGTTTTATCTGTGCCGCAACTGCGGCAAGCCCGCCCGGCAATGCACGGACTGGCGCTTTGCCAGCCGCGGCTTTCAGGCGGAGTTTTATTGCCGCCACTGCGACAAGCGCGCCAAGGCCACAGTGGCGTTCAAAAAATTATATAGCTCCGTGGAAATCAAGCGCTCTTCCCGGGAAATCGCGGAGAAGGAGAACGCGGCTACGCAGTAGGTGTGAAATTTATTTTATATGATATCGGAACAGGAGCAATGAGAAGTGGGAAGCTATAGAATATGGACAAGCATATTATTGGCTGTGTTTATTGTTTCATTTAGTTTTATTGCTTTTGCAGCGGAAGTATATGTAAGGCATACTGCATACAATGTTATATTTATTATGGACACAAGCGGTTCATTGGAACAGCATGTAGGCAGCAAACCACCAACTGATCCTTATAAATTACGAATAGATGCGCTTCGTCAAATTTTAAAATGGTTGCAGGGAACCAATAGCAATGTCGGCCTGATTACTTTTGATACAATAGCAGAGCCTTATGAAAACACGTTTCGTTTGTGTGACAGAGATTTTGATACAAATGTTTTTCCTGATTACGTTAGGAACAAAAAACTTGGTCTTTGGACGGATATTAGTTTGGCATTGGAAGAGGGCATAGAGTTTTTCAACATAAATAGTGGGATGAATACTAAAATTCCAAACCTTATTGTATTATTTACCGATGGTGTGCTTGCGCTAAAAACCAAAACAGAAGAGGATGCGGCCAAGAAAAAAATTGAACAACTCGCGGTTGCAGCAAAAAATAAGAATATTTTAATAGCGGTGATTGCATTAAACGATGGCGGGAATTCCGATCTCGAAAAATTAAATTTTCTAAAAAATATAGCAAATATGGATTTGTTTTATGAAGTGAAAAGTGCCAGCGGGCTGTGGGAACAATTCGATCAGTTGCATTCCACGCTATTTAGCTCTTATAAAAAAACATTGAATCCTGATGGGAAAGATACTTTTATTGTTCCTTATTTTGGAGAACCCGTTTTTACTTTTACTTTTTTAGCAAATTCAAGTGAAGATAACTTTGAGCTTAAAAGCCCTGACGGCAGAGTTTTTCACAAGAATAATATTGAGCAAATGGGAGATGTGAGCAAAAGCGGCTACACAACGATTGTTACAATTAAAAACCCTGCATATGGCACATGGGTGTCAGAGATAAGTGCCAGAGGTGCAACCGCAAATGTTTCGATCAATGGCGAATGGCTAAGCAGGATTTTAAACTATTTTTTTATCCCTTGGGTAGGTTATGTTTTTTCAGTATCTATTTCTGGAATTTTTAATTATGCTTTAAGAAAATTCCTTGATACATTAGAGCTATTTAAGAATATGAAAAAATTCAATCTGGTTATCGTTCTTATTGCTCTTCCACTAATAGCATTTATATTGGCCAAGTATATTTTCCGGTCAATATAGAATAAGCCCTACCACCTCGTCAAAATCACCGCCTTCCCTAATAACCTATACAAGCCAAGGAGAAGTTATGCCTGTTTATACATATCTAATCCCCTGCCTGCTGGGGCTGGAAGGGCTCATCGAATGGTTCACCAACCGCACGAATGTTACGCGTTTGGCCCTAAAGGGCCTGAATAATTACTTTTTCTTTACCTGCTCACCCGTAAACGGGTCAATGAATTTTTTGAGCGAAATCTGATCTGCAACGATATCTTCCTGCAACTGATTGCGGATCATCTGGAAGGGCAAAGGCAAGCATCCAAGGAATTCCAATTAAATCTTTTGGCTTGCAGCCTTCCACCTTCGCCAATTTACTTTTTTGCCCGCCAACATGATTAGTGCCCTTGTTGGTCCCCTGCTTGGGCGAGGGCTTTTTTACTCCTTGATTTTGCATACTTCCCGCATAATTATCTCCAATGTTTAACCATAATGTTCCGTCTTTTTTAAGGACTCTCATAACCTCGCGGAAGACTTCGACAAGTTTTTCTATACACAGCTTTGGAGTATCTTCTTGGCCTATCTGCCCTTCAATGCCATAATTTCTAAGTTCGTAATAAGGGGGGAGTTATACAACAATCTATGCTTTCATCTTCTAGAAGAACAATTTTGTCTAATACGTCGCCGATAATAATTTCACTTTCCACTATAAATGTTTCAACCTTTCAACATATTTTAATCACTTATCAAAGCCCCTACAATAGAGGCTTTATTGGCGTTGATGCTGGCGATGGTGTTGGTCGGCGAAGCTGTGCCGCTGAATGGCAGAAGTCCCGCGTGCGCTGCAAGGTCGAATACCCGTTTCTGATCATCAAGCGCATTTTCGGTTATCGAAAAGTTCGATACCGAGGCCTGCACAAAAACCGAACACAGGCATACACCTTGTGCGCGCTCGCCAACCTCTACATGCTCCGGCAATCCGGCTGGGCCTCAGGGGCCGCCTAAACAGAGAAATGGACTGCTCGTTTGACTGTTCTTTGACTATCTGTCACGCCGTAAGTCGCTGGCGGCGATATGAGCGGGATTAATCAGCGGTTACCTAGGACTTGGATTGGTGGAATCATCGGTGCAAGCAGCATAAAGAGGAAATAAGTGATTTGTCTGAACAGCGGCAAACTCAGCGTTAAGAATGATGACATGGGCACCGCCGTGGCAGGTGGTATTTTAGGCTTCGGCAGCATAGCTGATATTACTGGATGTGGCAATTTAGGAGACGTTGGAGTAGCTGCTTGGAGGGCGATTTATTTAGCAGGTGGCATAATCGGTGAAATAAAGGAAGTTAACATAAGCAATTGCTTCAATATCGGTTCCATTCGTGGCTCTACTGCCAGTGGCATTGTTGGCGAAACAAACGGGGTTATCAGTAATTGCTTTAACCTTGGCACTATTAGCGCGCTGCGTCGAGCTGGAGGCATACTCGGAGAGGGGCACAATTTATCATTTACATCTCAGGTATCATTCGCTACTGCTATAATGCTGGAAGAATAAATGATCCTGCAATCCTCTTTTGATGGATTCGACTTTAGCAAGATGTGGTGTATTGACACGATCCAAAACTACAAGTACCCGGTATTCCAAAAGGAGCAACCCTTTGCGCTACCCGCAACGTATACACTGACCTATCGTCAATCCTATACCTTTAGCAACGAGGGGCGTTCCTATATCAAATGGGAATCCAGCAATCCAAAAGTGCTAACCATCGACGAAACCACAGGGAGAATTACCACACACAAAACAGGACAATCCATTGTGAAAGCAACAGTCAACGGCCATATCATTGCGGAATGCAAGATAAGTGTCCGATATTCTTTTATTCAATGGTTGCTTGTGATTTTCTTCTTTGGTTGGCTATGGCTATGATGATCTAGACATCCTACATGCGAAGCCCCCTTCACGGGGCTTCCTTTTTTTCGCGCTCCAGCACATGCGCCAACCGTTCTTCAGGCAAGTCCTCCCGGCCAAACAAAATGCGCTGGCCGTCCACTTCAAACAGCAGCTTTGCCCCCAGCAGCTCCGCAATCTCAATCAAATCATGGGAGCTAAAGCTTTCGCGCGTTAACTTGTTTCTGTAGCTCTGCTGATGTATCCCCATGTAGGATGCCATTTGCACGGCGTTTTTGCGCTTCATCGTCATGAGCATCCGTATCTTTGTTGAAACAGGCATGGTATTCCTCCCCAAGCTTAATTGATTATAGTATACATCATTGGAGGGAAGAAGTCAATCAAAAAATTTTCTTCTCAAGCTATTGACAAATAGCATTTCTTGACGTATAATATAATCATAACGATTCTGTTATGGCTGAAGGAGGTTTTTCAATGACCGTCAATATCATCGAATTCCTATTGGCCTTGCGGGTGAGTTCCATGACCACCTCGCATTCGCTGGTGAGGGCAGCCGCTTCCGCATCGATGTCGGTTGTATCGGTGAGCGCCGCCAGCAGCGCCTCGTAGTTCGCGAATATCTCGGCCCGCCTGATGATCCGCTGGTTGAATGCCTCCAGGAATGCCGCCTCCACCTGCTCCTCGGTCACGTGCGGGGCGCGGCAAATATCCCCACCCTTGTATTTATCGTTGCACTGCCAGACGGTGCGGTGGCGGCGGTATTGCGATGTGCTGTGCCAGACGCGGGGGCCGTAGAGTCCGTTGCAGTCGCCGCAGAAGATTTTGCAGGAAAACGGGTGGGCGCTCATGCTGTTTTGGCCCGAGGCCGCCCGGCGCTGAAATTCGTATTGCACCAGGTCGAATAGCTCCGGCTCTATGATCGCGGGGTGGCTGTCGCGGACAAAATACTGCGGGACCTCGCCTTCGTTGGGCTTGGTAATCTTGTTCAGGAAGTCCACGGTAGAGGATTTCCGTTAAGGACAAAAAATAAGGTCATGAAAAACCGGCGTTTTTTGTTCTTGCGTTATCCCCAAAAAGGTGCTATAATAAAAATCGAAAGAAAACAAGCGATGCCCATAGGAAAAGGAGAGAGTATATGCCAGACAAGAAAGATGCGCTAAAACTATTCGACGACTCGCCTGTTAGAGCAGTTTGGGATGAAGGCGCAGAAAAGTGGTGGCTCTCTGTAATTGATGTTATCGAAATTCTAACTGGCTCTGCAAACCCAAGGCGATATTGGAGCGACTTGAAACGCAAGCTGGAAGCCGAAGGAAATGAAACGTACGAAAAAATCGTACAGTTGAAAATGCAGGCTCCGGACGGAAAAATGCGCTTGACCGATGCCGCCGATACGGAGCAGCTTCTGCGTCTGATTCAGTCCATACCATCTCCAAAGGCAGAGCCGTTTAAGCTTTGGCTGGCAAAGGTAGGGAGCGAAAGAATCGACGAAACGGTTGATCCTGAGCTTTCTTTTAACCGCGCTATACAAAATTATCGTCGTCTGGGTTATGGCGAGAAGTGGATCAATCAGCGCATACAGTCGTTGGAGGTGCGCAAAGCCTTAACAGATGAATGGGATCGAAGCGGTGTGCAGGGCCAACAGTACGCATCCTTGACGGATTTAATGTCACGCACTTGGAGTGGAATGACAACAGGGCAGTACAAACGGTTCAAAAACCTAACAAAGGAAAATCTCCGAGATCATATGACCAATACGGAGTTGGTCTTAAATATGCTCGCGGAAGTAGCGGCAACAGATATCTCAACCATAAGAAATCCTGTGGGCTATCAGGAAAGCGCGGAGGTTGCCCGGGAAGGGGCCGAGACAGCAAAGGCGGCCAGAGAACGGCTGGAAGCAAGCACGGGGAAGCCGGTGGTGAAGCGCGCAAACGCTAAGAACCTTCAGGCCGAACGGCAGAAGCGGCTTGAAGCGGAAAACCCGGATAAAAAATAAGGCCATAAAAACCCGGCTTTCCATTGACGGAGAGCCGGGTTTGCGGTATAATTGGTTTTAGCATCATCTTAAACATTTGCCAGCGCGGAGTACCGGGTGCCGTCACCACGCTGAATGGTTGCCCAATTCTTGCTTTCGTTGGCCAGCGCCCAGATCGGCCCGGGAAGGTAGCAGACGCCATCGTGCAAGTAGTCCATTACGTCGACCAGGCGATCCCGCAGCTTTTCCAGTCGGTCGTACCGATCCCAATCGGGCTTGTCGCTTTCTTCGATCTCGCGCATTTCGATGTAGGCGCGGTTGTAGCGGAATTCGATGTCGTGGGCGTGCTTAGTGCCGGAGAAGGGGTAGCGTTTTTGTGTTGTTGTTGTCATAGTAGTTATCTCCCTTTTTGTAATATCCCCTGCCGCCGGGGTTCGACGGCAGGGTGCCGTGGGTAGTCAGGCGGGGGTCGCGTCCTTGTTCGCCGTGTAATAATAGCCGTGGCCGCGCTTGTCGTCGTCGAAAGTAAACTCGAGGATTTCATTGTAGCAGGAGCCGTCGAAGTTGCGAACGTAGCACTGATAGTCGTAGGGGAGTGTACGGAGGATTTCGCTTGCGCAGGCGGCGTGTTTGGTGGGCCATTCGCTCCTATGGCCGTTATAGGTGCAAATCTTCTTGCCGTCCTTCACGTAGTAGCGGCTGTCCTCGGGGCGGGGCGGGTTCTCGAAAATGTCTCGGTCGTCAAGTGTTCCGGTAAGCATCCAGGCTTCAATCCCCAGCTCCCGCGCTTTCTTTTTCAGCTGGTAGCGGACTTCGGCGAAGAACTGCGCGAGGGTGATATCATTCCTTTGAAGCTCGATGTGGTAGTTCATTTGGTGGCTCCTTTTCTATCGGGGTGGCTCCCCGTCTCATTTCTGAGCTGATGGTACTCTGGAATGTCTCAATTGTCAAGCTCTTTTTTCTCGAAAATCAAAATATTTTTTCCGGCATCCACCATATCCAGTGCGCAATTTCCATCATGGTACAAGGTATTGTGGTCACGGTCAAAGGCCCCCATTTCCTTCCTTGCGGCGTCCAGGGCCAGTTTCAGCAGCTTCTTACGCGGGTCCGGCCCGCCCGGGGTGAATTCGCGTTCGACAATGTAGATCATAAAAAACACCTCC
>Ga0123356_10002261_pt1 | contig 20765 bp, 16 predicted proteins | sample TergutEmb28metaG_2_FD_92546 | JGI IMG/M metagenome (GOLD analysis project Ga0123356, IMG submission 92546) | Embiratermes neotenicus P3 segment gut microbial communities from Petit-Saut dam, French Guiana - Emb289 P3 | ecosystem: Host-associated > Arthropoda: Insects > Digestive system > Gut ... | reverse complement strand
TCCCCTTGGAGGGCGACCTTAGCACCTTCAGGAGAATGAGCGCGAGCGCGCCGGCCGGGAGGATGAGCCCCGCAAACCCAAATACGCCAAAGGCATCACCCGCCCCGTTTATAAGGCCGGAAACGCTTACGGCAGCCGCAGCGGCTATAAGTATGTAGTTTAGAACGGTTAACATCGTTATTATCAATATATATTACGCCAACACTTTTTGCATAAAATACTATATAACATTTGCAATAGCGCGTATCATATTCTATATTATAACATCAATTGTGATTTTTTTCTATCCCAAATACGCAAATTTTTAAAAAAAGCACCAGAAAATGGACAAAAAGGTCAAAAAAACCGGTAAATTTCGCAGATTTGCGCTCCGCCTGCTCGGCCCGTCCGTGTCCAAGATGCTCATTTACCGCCTCCTGCGCAAGAAAATCAACAAGGCGCCGGCGCTTTTGCCCGGGGGGCTGAGCCGGTGTTCCGACATCCTGTTCATCCTGCCGGCCGATCGGGTCGAGATGATCTACCAGCTCGAAAACCTGTTCTGCATCCTCGGCAGGTACCGGGATTCCAACCTCACGTTCGTCTGCCCCACGGCCAGCGTCCCGTTCGTCAGCGGCCTCAAGGGCGTGCGGATGGTTAAGTTCGACCCCGATGAGTTCAAGCTCTTCAGCGCGGAGTTCAACTCTGTTACTCAGGCGCTGGCGACCAAGTCATTCGACATCTGCGTGATGCTTGAAAAAAAACATACCCTCGCACACCTGTACATAGCGGGCATGAGCCACGCCCACATACGCGTAGGCTGGGACGCGGACCCCGTCAGCAGTTTCCCGTTCCTGAACATCCGTCTTTTTTCTACCCAAAGGGAGGGTGTAACGCTCTGGGAGCGTAACCTGGAGGTAGCGAAAATTCTGGATGCCGACGCCGACTCGAAGGTGCGCTGGGGCGTGCCGAAATCTACGGCGGAAGAGGTCGCGCAGCTGTTGGGCGAGCATAAGCTCAAGAGGGACCCGGCGCTGATATGCGTAGATGCGGCGAGTTTGGAGGATGCGCACGGCAAGGAGTGGTGCGCTGAGTTGATGAAAAACCTCAAAGGGGCGATCCCCGGGCAGTTCTACGTATTTGGCGGGATAGACGGTGAAAAAAACGTGAAAACAGACGCCCCGTTCCCTGTTTTACCGCCCACATCAATCCCCAAAACAGCAGCGCTTATGGCGTGCACCGATCTGGTGATAACCGGGGCAGGGCCGCTTCTTGGGCTCGCTCAGATATCCGGCAGCAGGATCGCGGCCGCGGTTACAAAAGAGCAGGCCGAGGCGTACTGCAAGAAGAACGAGCGGATAGTGCCGGTGACGGTGTCGGGGAAGCCGGGAGGGACGGAGAGCGCGGCGATGATCAGGGCGGCGAAAGAGATGATTGCGCATTGTAAACGCGGTTCCTCCCAGCCTTCTTAGCCGCGTACAGCGCGCTGTCGGCCGCCGATATGAACAAATCCAGAGAGCTGTCGCGGTCCGGCATTACAGATTCTACGCCTATGCTTATGGTTACCGGCGCGGGGGTTGAGTTGCCGGCGCAGCTTATGTGCAGTTTTTCCACGTTTGCGCGTATGCGCTCGGCTACCTGCATCGCGCCGTCCTGGTCGGTGCCGGCCAGCATTGCCGCGAACTCCTCGCCGCCCCACCTTGCCGCGAAGTCGCCCGGGCGCATCATGTCCTGCTCCAATGATTTCGCCACCGCGCGCAGTACGGCGTCGCCCTGCTGGTGGCCGTAGGTGTCGTTGTACGCTTTAAATTTGTCTACGTCAAGCATCAGCAGGCTTATGTACTTCCTGTCCCTTATCGCGCGGCGCCACTCCATGCTCAGGCGGCTGTCGAAACTGCGGCGGTTGGGGATTTCGGTGAGCTGGTCGGTCATGCTCAGGCGCTCGATGGTGCGGACCTGGTTGACTATGCGGATCTGGTTGCGGACCCGTAGCTTGACCACGTTCGGCTTGAACGGCTTGTTGATGTAGTCTACCGCGTTGTACGACAGCGCTTTTTCCTCCTCCTCGTCGGAGGTCAGCGCAGTAATGAAGATGATGGGGATGTCGCGCGTCGCCTCCTGTTTTTTGAGCTCCATCAACACGTCGTATCCGCTTATGTCAGGCATTACGATGTCGAGCATTATCAGATCAGGGAGCAGCTCGGTGGCCTTTCGTACTCCGGACGTCCCGTCTTTTGCCGTGTAAATAGCGTACTTCTCTCCCAATACGCGGGTCAGGAAGACGAGGTTGGACTTTTCGTCGTCCACTACCAGTATGCTGTTTTTTACGATGTCATCCATTGCTCTGCTCCGTATTGTTCATCATATAGTCGAGGGTTTCGGCGGCTTCGTCGAAATCGAAATCTTCCATCTGTTTGATCAGCCTGCCGCACCCGGCCATGGGGCGTAGAAGTTCGATGAACTTCAGGCTGTCTGGGCTGCCTTTCCGCAGCAGCGCACCAAGTTCTTCCGCAAACGGCGCGGCGCGCAGCGTGCCGGGCTGCATCCCTGCGGCCGGTACGTTTTTGCTCTCTCCGTCGTTTTTATTCAGCAGCGGCGCCAGTTCCCGCAGCACCGTGCTCAGTTCTCTTTCTAGCGCGTCTATGTGGTGCTGCGCCAGCAGATTTTTTCCGTCTGAAAGCAGCCTTTCGGCCTCTCCCGCCGCTTTCTGCAGCGCCGGCTTGCCTATGGACCCCGCGTTGCTCTTGAGCGTGTGCGCGAGCCTGTTCGCGAGCTTAACGTCGCCGCTGTGGACCGCGCTTACGAACTCGCCGAACGTGTGCTGGTTGTCGTTCACAAAAATTGTCCGCAGTTCCGCCAGCAGCTCGTCGTCGTAGCGCGACGCCGGGCCGCCGTCAGCTGCCGCGCCCACCGGCTTGAGGTGCCGCAGCAGGCAGCGCCACAGCTCCTGCGACGTAAACGGCTTGCCCACGCAGTCGTGCATGCCTTTTTTTTCGTACAGCTCGCGGTCGCTGGACATGACGTTCGCGGTCATCGCGACGATCGGGACGCCGGTGTTAAGCCCCATGATCTTTTCCGCCGCTTCAAGCCCGTCCATTACCGGCATGTTGATATCCATGAAGATCAGGTCGAACTGCTTCTCCCGCATCTCCTTGCGGCTCCTGACCATGTCTACGCCGGCCTTGCCGTTATCCGCGACCTGCGTTAAGAGCCCTACACGCTCCAAATGCCGGCGCACGACCTCCTGGTTCATGGCGTTATCCTCGCAACCCAGCACTTCGCCCTCAAACATCGGCCGCTCGACGTCTTCACCGGCGAAATCGCCGCTCATATCCGTATCGGCTGCCGGTATTTCGACCGTCTTGAACTTCAGGTCGAAGCTGAACTTGCTGCCCACCCCGGGGGTGCTCTCCGCTGTGAGCGAGCCGCCCATCATCTCTACGAAACATCTTATTATAGACAGCCCGAGCCCCGTGCCGCCGTACTTGCGCGTGGTGCTGTAGTCGGCCTGCGCGAACGGCTCCAGCACCTTCTTCATCTCGCAGGGCGTCATGCCGATGCCGCTGTCGCGCACCTCGAAGTGCACGGAGACCTCGTTCTCCGCCGACTCGCTCACTACCGCCGAAACTTTTACTGTGCCGATGTTTGTAAACTTGATGGCGTTGGATATCAGGTTGATGAATATCTGCCGCAGCCGCGTCGGGTCGCCGACGAGACGCCTGCCCACAAACGGTTCGGCGTAAAAGTGCAGCGTCAGCCCTTTCTCAAGCGCCTTTGGGATGGTCGCTGTGCGGCACAGGATAAATATCTCATGCAGGTCAAACGGAATCTTCTCGAGCGTCATCTTCCCTGCCTCAATCTTCGATATGTCCAAAATGTCGTTGATGATCTGCAGCAGCCATTTGGAGTTTTCGAGGATTTTATTTATGAACTCCCGCGGCTTCTCGGACATGGCGTAGTCGAGCGACAACTCGGAAAATCCGATAACGCTGTTCAACGGCGTCCGTATCTCGTGGCTCATGTTGGCAAGGAACGCCGACTTCGCGCGGTTTGCGGTTTTGGCTGCCTCAAGCGCCTCCTCAAGGTCGTCGCTCAGGCGAGCGATTTCCGTGATGTCGTCGGTGCTGCCAGTAACGCCCACGACGTTGCCGTTCATGTCGTAGATGGGCATGGTGCTCGACCGGAACACGCCGCCGTCTATGTCGCTCATCCAGTCCTGCGGCCCGTCGCGCATCGACTTCTCCACGTTGCTGATAACATCCAAATGCCGGGACTTCTGCCGTGCGGACTCTATGTTCTTCCCCACAAGGAAGGATGGCTCGATGCCCATCGTTTTAAGGTAGCGCCCCTCGAACATCGTGATAACCCCGTCCTTGTCAACGCTCCATATCACGCCCTTGTAGTTTTTCGTAACCGACTCCAACAGCTTGTTCTGCCTGTTGAGCTCGTCGGTGCGCTGCTCAACAAGCGTATGCAGTTTCTTCTCCATGCCGCGGTTTTTATAGAACAGTATCAGAAGGAGAATGACTATGCACATAAGCAGAACCGCCACGCCAAAGAGGAGCGCCAGTGTCGAGTTCATATAAGTTTGGCGCGCCCGCATCAGCTTGACGCTGTAATCATAAGTCTTGTGCATCCACGGCTCGGATATGCCGGTGAGGTCTATGTGCTGAAGCGCCTTGCCAATGATCGAGCAGAGGATTTCTTCGTTTGCGTTGATCCCCACGGAAGCCTTGTACGCGTGGTCGAAGAGCACGTTTACCTTGTACCCCGGGCGCTCTAAATAGTTGGTCACGGCGATGATCTGGGTCTGGCTCGACATGCCGAGGTCTATGTCGCCGCGCTCGAGGGCGTCAAACATCTCGTTTGTGTTGCCGTACCCCACTATGTTCGGGTGGTTCGGAAACCAGCGCTTGAACAGCTCCTCGTAGGCGGTAGCGGTCTGCACTCCCACACGCAGGTGCAAAACCTCATTTATCTTCACGCTGCGGTGGCTGTCCTTGGAAATAAGCGCGTATTTGCTCTCCATTATCGGAATGTCGGGCCACAGGAACTTGCCCTCGCGGTCGCTGGTGCGTATCAACTCGGTGATGAGCGACACCTCGCCCTTTTCGAGCGCTCTCTTCAGCTCCACAAACTCGACAAGCTTGTCGTTGGAAATCTGAAACTCTATGCCTGTTAACGCCTCCACCTCTTTTAGCACGTCAAGCGTAATGCCCTGCCACTCCTGCTCGTTCTCGTTATAGAAGCTCAGGGGGTAGTTATCCGCCTCGGCCCCGAGCCGTACAATCGGCTTGCCCTTTAAATACGTATTCTCCTCTTCAGTAAGGATTGCAGCCACCTTGCCGGCAACGTACTCGCGGGAACCGATGCTGTGCAGGTGGTTCAAATACTCCCCCCCGCCGCTTTGCAGCAGCTTGTCAATAACGGTGATAATGGGCGCAAGGCTGCTCTGCTGCGTGGAAAGGGAAACCGGCTCGTAGATCAGCGGGAGGTAGACGGCTTCGGCCAAATGGCCGTAAGCCTCAAGAGCCGGCATCGAAATATCATCCGCAAAGAAGATATCGGCTTTCCCGCTCCTGAGCAGTTCATAGGCCTCGCCGTAGGTGTCTACGAGGATGGTGTCTACCTCGGCAGCAAGGGTAGAGAGTACGGAGTTGATGGTGGTGGTGCCGTCAAAAAAAGCGTAGCGCGGCTTGCGCGCCCTGGCGATCGCCTCAAGCGGCTCGCTGTCTTCAACCCGGAAGAAGGAAACAGTACGCGTGGTGATGGGGTCGGTCATGTGGTACACCTGCCGGCGCTCCTCGTTGGGCGTCAGTTCGTTAGTAAAACTAACCTCGCCCGAGGCAAGCCCGTCCAAAAGGTCCCCCCACTCGTAGATTCCGATTTTGACCGTAAGTCCGAACAGTTTGCCAATGTAATCGCTGACCAGCGCCGCGTACCCCCGCACCCGGCCGTCATGCCCCGTAAAAGCCTCTTTAGTAAAAGACATTCCGTAAACCAGCACGCTGTCCCGGTACTGCTCCTGCAGCGCCTCAATGGCAGCGATGTCTTCAGCCGTAACGCCGGGGATGTCCCGGTAAGACTCAAACGCCGCCGGCGCCGCGTCGGATGGAGGCGGTTGGGAAGCATCGCCGTTAGAGCAGTCTATGACGAAAATCAGCGAAATAACAGCCGCAGCCACCGCGGCAAAGATGAAAAACGGAGGGTGCGCTTTCCGACGGTACAGGTCGGGTGTCGGGGATAATGAGGGCATTGCCGCCGCCTTTACAGTGATTACTATGAGGTATCGTTAATAATTTACCAAAAATTTACCCATAATATCATAATATAATATTATGCAAGTATAAGGATATTTATTTTTACCGGTTTTGCCTTCGACAAGCTCAGGCAACGGATGATGGCGGTCATAAGTTCGAACAACGGGTGGCTGAGCTTGTCGAAGCCACAATTCTTGCGCATCCGGCTGCCCGTGAAGTATATTATATGTCCATAAAAAAGCACTTTATCAAGGCAGAAACGGGGATATACAGGAATGAGCGACTTTCAAAAGATCATCGACAATATCGCCTCAAAGGGGCGCGAGGCCTCCTTGTTGATTCAGAACCAGCCGGCGGACGCCATTGACAAGGCGCTTTTGCTGATGGCCGGATATTTGGAGTCGGACAGGGCGCGGCTGCAGAAAGAGAATGAGAAGGACCTGGAGGCGGGACGGCAGAAGGGGCTGTCGGGGGCGATGATAGACCGCCTGACGCTGTCGGACAAGACGCTGGCCGGGATGATAAACGGACTTCGCGAGGTCGCGGCGCTTAAGAGTCCTGTGGGGGAGGTGTATGACGAGCGGATCCGCCCTAACGGATTGAATATCAGCAAGATGCGTGTGCCCATCGGGGTCATCGGGATCATCTATGAGGCGCGGCCGAACGTGACTGTAGACGCGGCGGCGATCTGCCTGAAAAGCAGGAACGCGGTGATACTGCGCGGCGGGTCGGAGGCGTTCCACTCGAACAGCGCACTATGCGAACTGTTCTCGCGGGCGCTTGAAGAGGCCGGATTACCCGCGGCGGCATTGCAGTTTATCCCCACGACCGACCGGGCAGCGGTGGAGTTGTTATTACAAAAGGACGAGCAGGTCGACCTCATCATCCCCAGAGGTGGCAAGGGGCTGATAAAGATGGTCGTCGAGAAGTCCCGCATCCCCGTCATCAAGCACTATACCGGCGTATGCCACGTGTTTGTATCGGTCAACGCGGATATGGCCAAAGCGCTGCCGATAGTCATCAATGCAAAGACACAGCGCCCCGGCGTTTGCAACGCTATGGAGACTTTGCTGATTGACGCGAGCCTCGATTTACAAAAGAAAAAGGATATCGTCAATGCGCTGATCAACAAAGGTGTAACGCTATTTGGGGATGATGAAAGCCGTAAATTATCAGATCAGATACAGGTAGTCGATGAAGCGAGCCTGAGCGATGAGTATTTGGATCTGCGCCTGTCAGTCATCACGGTCAACGGCTTGGACGGCGCCATCAACCACATCAACAAATACGGCTCCCGCCATACCGACACCATCGTCACCGAATCAACACAGGAAGCGGAGGCGTTTGTGATGCGTGTTGATACCGCGTCGGTAGTCGTTAACGCCAGCACCAGATTTTCGGACGGCGGGGAGTACGGCATGGGCTGTGAAATCGGGATATCCACCGACAAACTGCACTCGCGCGGGCCTATGGGTGTGGAGGACTTGACTACGTACAAGTGGGTGGTGCGGGGGGACGGGCAGATCAGGGAGTGAGTTTAATCGGCCGCATCCTTCCAAACATCTTGCCCGGCCGTAATAATTTCCGCGATTTCCTGTTCCTGTGGGGACGGGGGACGATTTTTTGCATCAATCCGTATTTATTCCCATCCACCATTATATATATTTAGGTATTATGGACGATCTGGCCGGGCGGCTTTCCGATGTGCGGGGTAGGATTGAGCGGGCCTGCTCCCGGGTGGGCCGGGCGGCGGGGTCTGTGCGGCTGATTGCGGTGACCAAGAACCATCCTGCCGAGACCGTTCAGGCGCTTATAGGCCTTGGGGTGCGGGATATTGGGGAGAACCGGGTGCAGGAGATTGAGGCCAAGGCCCCCCTGCTCACCGGGGATTTCACGATGCACATGATAGGGCACCTGCAGACCAACAAGGCGGGGAAGGTGTGGCCGCTGGCGGGGTACATCCAGTCGGTGGACCGGGAGAGGTTGATCCGGCGGCTGGAGGGGCTGTACAACGGGGACAAAAAGAACGTCCTCGTCGAGGTCAACACTTCCGGCGAGGAATCAAAGTCCGGGTGCCGCCCAAATGAGTGTCGGCAGATATGCGACCTCGTTTCTCAGAGTAACGCGCTGGAGTTGCGCGGGTTGATGACTATCGGGCCGCTTGACGGTGATGAGCGGGCGGTGCGAAGCGCATTTTCGTTGCTCAGGGAGTTATCTGAAAGTTGTTGCGCCGGCATCAAAACGCCGGAGTTGTCTATGGGTATGAGCGGGGACTTTGAGTGGGCAATTGAGGAGGGCGCGACGATGGTGCGTGTTGGGACAGTTCTTGTTGGCGGCAGGAAATAACAACTTTACATAAGGAAAGAGAGGCGAAAATGGGCCTTACCGCTCTTGATATCAAGAAGCAGCCGTTCAAACGTATTTTCCGCGGGTTCGACCCTACTGCGGTGGTGAGCTTTTTGGATCACGTTGCCAATGAGTTCCAGACTATCATCCAGCAGAACGACGCGTACGCGACGAAGGTGAAGTGTTTGGAGGAGCAGCTTTTGAAGTACAAGGATATCGAGCTGCTGCTCAGCGACACGCTCATGACCGCGCAGAAGACGACCGACGAGGCGCGCGTCAACGCGCAGAAGGAGGCTGACTGGATTCTCAAGGACGCGCAGACCCGCGCCAGCCGCTTCGAGGACGAGGCGCGCAACAGGGTGAGCAAGCTTGACAACGAGCTCATCTCGATCCGCAACCAGCGCGACAGCTTTTTGGCGCGGTTCAAGTCTATACTCAAGACACAGCTCGACCTTTTGGAGGTGATAAGCGGCGACCTGCGCGGCGACGACAGGCAGGAACAGGCTGCGCCGCAGCCGCCGCGCCAGCAACAGATCCGCACCCAGCCGCAGAGAAGCGCCGCGGCAGACGACGACATGATCGAAGACGTACCGCCGCAGCCTGTCATAATAGGCTAACGCGGGACTGTCATCACCGTAAGCTGTGTGTTGATTTTTGATGTTGATTTTGATGTTGGTACTGGTACGTTCATAAAATATTTTGTATAGAAGGAGTTTACAAATGGCAGAGCTGTACGAAATGATTCAGGAAGCGAAGGCGTTTATAAGCGGTAAGACATCCGTCAAGCCGAAATACGGCGTGATCCTCGGCACCGGCCTCGGCAAATTAGCCGACTGCATCAAGGTTGAGACCGCCATCAGCTACAAGGATATTCCGCACTTCCCCATCTCCACGGTGGAGTCGCACGCCGGCAATCTGCTTTTCGGCACGATCTCCGGCAAGCCGGTGGTGGCTATGCAGGGGCGCTTCCATTTCTACGAGGGCTACTCGATGCAGCAGATAGTTTTTCCTGTGCGCGTGATGAAGTTTTTGGGTGTGGAAACTGTCATTGTGTCAAACGCCTGCGGCGGCATCAACCCGCTTTTCCCGCCGGGCACGCTCATGGCGATCACCGACCACATCAGCCTGCTGCCGGGCAACCCGCTTATCGGGCCAAACGACGAGCGCATCGGCCCGCGGTTCCCTGATATGTCGGAGCCGTACTCGAACGAGCTTATCAACCTGGCGATGAAGACCGCTCTCGAAAACAACATCAGGCTCGAGCGCGGCGTGTACGCCTCCATGACCGGGCCGTCGTTAGAAACGCGCGCGGAGTACCGCATGCTCAAAATACTGGGCGCAGACGTCATTGGCATGAGCACCGTCCCGGAAGTGATTGCCGCCGTTCACGCGGGGCTCAAGGTGCTTGGCATCTCGGTTATCACAGACTCCTGCCTGCCCGACGCGCTGGAGCCGGCGACACTTGAAAAGATTTTGGCGGCCGCCGCGCTGGCTGAGCCGTCACTCGTAAAATTAGTAGAAAAGGTTATGCAGGCGCTATGATGAAATCGGAAGAACTGTTTGAACCCGTAAACTCCCAAATCAGATTCCCGCAAATTGAGCTGGACGTGCTTGCCCTGTGGGAAAAGGAAAAAACCTTTCAAGCCTCGCTCGACGCAACCGCCGGAAAGAAAGCGTTCGTATTCTACGACGGCCCGCCGTTCGCTACAGGCCTGCCGCACTACGGCCACCTGCTGGCGGGAACGCTGAAAGACATCATCCCCAGGTACTGGACAATGCGCCAGCACCACGTAGACAGGCGCTTCGGGTGGGACTGCCACGGACTGCCCGTAGAAAATGAGATGGAGAAAGAGTTCAAGGTCAGCGGCAAGCGCGACATCGAGAAACTCGGCATCCACCTGTTCAACGAGGCGTGCCGCTCTATCGTACTGCGCTACACCGAGCAGTGGGAGAAGGTCGTCAACAGAATGGGGCGCTGGGTAGACTTTGTAAACCAGTACAGAACGATGGACCCGCCGTACATGGAAAGCATTTGGTGGGTATTCAAGCAGATATGGGATAAAGGGATGATCTACCGGGGCTTCAAAGTACAGCCGTACTGCCCCAGATGCACAACGCCGCTTTCCAACTTTGAGGTTAACGAGGGATACAAAGAGATCAGCGGACCGTCTATTACCGTATCATTCCCGCTGGTTGACGACCCGTCAACGAAAATACTGGTTTGGACAACCACACCGTGGACACTGCCGTCCAACGTGGCGCTCGCGGTGGGGAAAGATATAGAGTATGTCAAGATTAAGGACGGCGATAATACATACATCATGGCGAAAGAGCGGCTCGGCGCGTATCATAAAGACGTGTCTGCCGTTGAAATTATTCAGGAATTAAAAGGCAGCGACCTTGTCGGCCTGCGCTATGTGCCGATGTTTGATTTCTTCAAGGACAAAGATCCTAAATTCTTCGCCGTCACCACCGGCGACTTCGTGTCGACAGCAGACGGTACCGGCATCGTCCACATCGCTCCGGCTTTTGGTGAAGATGACTTTGCTGTCGGACAAAAACTGGGACTGCCCATTGTTTGCCCCGTTGACGATGAGGGAAAGTTTACGGATGAAGTTCCGCAGTGGAAGGGTAAGCTTGTCTACACGGCCGATGATGAGATCATCCGCCAAATAAAATCTTTTGGCAGGCTCTTCCACAAAACGACAATCGTCCACCGCTACCCGCACTGCTATCGCTGCGATACGGCTCTCATCTACAAGGCGATAACAACCTGGTTCATAAGCATCGAGCCGCTCAAAGCGAACATGCTTGCCAACAACCAGCAGATCCACTGGGTGCCGCAGCATTTACAAAACGGGCGCTTCGGTAAGGGGATAGAGGCCGCACCCGACTGGAATATCTCCCGCAACAGATACTGGGGAACGCCTATCCCCGTTTGGCTGTGCGAGTGCGGGCATACGGAGTGCGTGGGCGGGCTTGAAGAACTGCATAAACTCGTGGGCGGCGGCGACAAATCAAGCGGCCGCGACATCCACGCGAAAACCGCGCGCAAGGTGCAGGACAGCCTGAAAACGGATGACGCGGCTAAAAGACTCTCGGACGCCGGGATTGATCCATCGTGGGCGCAGAGGCTGAGTAAAGCGGAAATAAGCGCTGTTGACATCCATCGCCACATCGTAGACGAGCTCGAAGCCAAATGTCCCAAGTGCGGTGCAGTGATGAAACGGACGCTTGAGGTGCTCGACTGCTGGTTTGAGTCGGGGTCTATGCCGTACGCACAGCAGCATTATCCATTCGAAAATAAAGAGGTGTTCGAGAAAAACTTCCCGGCCGATTTTATTGCCGAGGGATTAGATCAAACGCGCGGCTGGTTTTATACGCTGACGGTTTTGGCGGGCGCGCTGTTCGAGAAGCCAGCGTTCAAAAATGTTATCGTCAACGGCATTATCCTTGCCGAAGACGGGCAGAAGCTCTCCAAGCGCCTGCGCAACTACGCCCCGCCCGACGACATACTCAACCAGCTCGGCGCCGACGCGCTGCGCCTGTTCCTTATCAATTCCCCCGCGGTCAAGGCCGAGAATTTAAGGTTTTCAGAAAAAGGCGTAATGGAAATGTCGCGCGCGGTGCTGCTGCCGTTTTGGAACGCGTACTCGTTTTTCGTTACGTACGCAAACGTAGATAGCTGGAAACCGTCAGGGCTGGAGCCGCCAACGGGCGGAACCGAGCTTGACAGATGGATAATATCCTTACTGAACGATGTAGTAGCGTCCGTCAACAAAGAGATGGAGCAGTATAATCTCTACAAGGTCGTTCCTCTCCTGGTCGATTTTATAGACAACCTGACCAACTGGTACATCCGCCGCAGCCGCCGCCGCTTTTGGAAGAGCGAGAACGACGGCGACAAGGGGCTGGCCTACGGGACGCTGTACTACGTACTGGTACAGTTCTCCAAAGTGATGGCGCCGTTCCTGCCGTTCGTCACCGAGGCGATATACCGCAACCTGGTAAACGGCAAACTCGAAGGCGAGCCGCCAAGCGTACACCTGACGCCGTATCCGGCCGCGCTCGACAGCGCCATAGACAAGCCGCTCGAACTGAAGATGCAGCTGATACGCCAGGCCGTAACAATGGGCCGCGCGCTCCGCAGCCGCTTTACAATAAAGACTCGCCAGCCGCTAAGCGAGTTTACCGTAGTCCTCGCCGACCGAAAAAAGATCGAGCTCATCATGGACATGGAAGAGCTCATCAAAGACGAGCTGAACGTTAAGAAAGTAATCTTCGACTCGGAGGAAGAGCGCGTAGTAAGCATATCGGCAAAGCCCAACTTCAAAAAGTTAGGCAAAGTCCTCGGGCCAAGGATGAAGGAAGCATCCGCCGTCATTGAAGGCTTTACTGCCGCCGATATTAAGAATCTCGAAGCCGGCAAAACGATAGACGTTCTTGGCGTATCCTTAACATTCGACGATATAGAAATCCGCCGCGTCAAGCGCGAGGGATTTGAGGTAGAGGCGGAAGGCGAACTTACGGTAGGCCTCGAGGTTACCATCACTCCCGAACTAAAGAAGGAGTGCATGGCGCGCGAGTTCGTCAACCGCGTGCAAAACCGCCGCAAGGAAACCGGGCTGAACGTTACCGACCGCATCGTCATCCATTGCGCGTGCCCGCCTGAAATAAGGGAAGCGCTCGATGAATTCAGCAGCTACGTTTGCTCGGAAACATTAGCCATAGATATCAAACACGGCGCGGAATCCGATATCAAAGACGGTGAGCATGTTGACGTTGAGGGGCTTGATGTATTAATTGGCGTAGAAAAAACCTGAGCAGGCGGTTAACGCGGTGGGGTTGATTAAAAAAATATTTCCCCGTAAGTTCCGGCACCTCCTTTTGGGGTGGGCGGCGCAGTTTGGCTTCGCCGTTGGGAAGACAATCCCCCGGCGGTTCGGGCTCGCGCTGTTTTCGGGCGTGGGGACGCTCTGCTATTACCTACTGTCAAGGGACAGAAAGCGCACCGTCCGCAATCTGCGCTTTATCTTCGGTAACGAGTGGAGCGATAGAAAGATCCGCGCAGTATCCAAAGCAGTCTTCATAAATCTAGGCAAAAACCTCTTTGACGCGCTGCACTTAGACACCATGCGCGCCAAAAAGTTCGACCAAACAATCTCGCACGACAGCTTAGACAGTATGACCGCCGCCAAAAATGGCGGCAAGGGCGCCGTCCTCATCACCGCACACCTCGGATGCTTCGAAATGCTCCTGCACTTCTTCGCGCGCAAGGGCTTCAACGGCATCGTAGTCGGGAGAACATTTAAAAATCCCGCCGTAGACAAGGTAGTCCGAAAAATGCGCAGCGGACCCGGAGTGGAATACATAGACCGATCCGAAGACAGCCGCAAAATCATAAGAATGCTGCGGGAAGGCAAAATGATGGGCGCGCTGATTGACCAGGACACAAAGGTCGAAGGCGTATTCGCAGATTTTCTAGGACACACGGCGTTCACGCCCAGCAGCGCGGTGCGGTTCGCCATGAAATTCAACATCCCAATAATCGTATCCGTAGCGGCAAGGCTCCCTGGCGACAAACACCACGTATTCATCAGCCCGCAGCTCACATACACCAAAACAGACGACTTCGAAGCCGACCTCGTAACGGTCATCCAGCAGATCAACGACATCATCGGCGCACACATCCGTAACTTCCCGGACCAGTGGGTGTGGATGCACGAGCGCTGGAAGACAAAACCTCCCAAACAGGAGGGCGCACAAAAATGAAAAACATCCTCGCACTTATATCAATCCTGATATCCGTACTTGCTTTCGGCTGCGGGCCGCAGAAAGACAACATCCCCGTCGCCACAGGCGTCATCACCGCGCCCCACCAGGCCTTTACCGATGCAACGCTGCTCTTCTACGAGCACGGCGTCAAGCGCTGGCAGTTAGACACCGAGTACATGAGGCGCCCGCTATCAGATACCGGCACCATGCTCGTCTCGCCGGTAAAGATCACCGTCTACGACTCTCTGGGCAATTTAGACACGCGCATCCTTTCCGACTCCGGCACCAGCGAGTCGAGGATGGACGTCTTTAACCTGTGGGGCAGCGTCCACATTAAAAACAAGGACGGCATGATCGTAAGAAGCGAGCGGTTGAAATGGTTCAGAGAAGCGAGGCTAGTCACTTCCGACACCTTTGTCCAGCTCGAAACCCCAAAGGGCGATATACTGATGGGCAGGGGGATGAACGCAAAAGACGACTTCTCGCGCTTCTCATTTATGGCGGACGTGCAGGGAAGATTCCCAGATTTCAAGCGCAGGGTGGAGGAGGAAGATGAAGACTTCTTCAAATAAGCGCGTCAACACATACCTCGCCACAGCGATAATACTGCTCTGCTGCCTGCAAGCGCTTGCCGATACCGACGGCGCCCTCATCCTCGACCACGCAGACAACAACGAGAACGTTTACGAAAGCACAACAGGCGAGTTCATCAGCTACCTCCGAGGCAACGTCGTCTTTCGCTTAGACGACATACGAATGTCCGCGGAAGAAGCGACCTGGCAGCGCAGCGCCGGAACCGTCAACTTCAGCAGAAACGTCAAGGTGGAACAGCGCGGCCAGGTGATGACATGCGACCACCTCTACTTCGAGCGCGACAAAAACGTACTGGTCGCCAGAGGCAACATCCTCTACATCGACTCCGCTAAAATAACATTTATGCGCGGAGAAGTTGCCGAGTACGCAACCAACAAAAAAGAGTGCCTGCTGCGCGGCAACCCTGTGCTCACACGCATAGACACCACCGAAACCGATACGCTGTTCATACGCGGCAGGCTCATGACCTACAACGACTCCACAAAAACCGCAACAGTCACCGAAGCCGTGAGAATCACAAGAGGCGACCTCGTGGCCACAGGACGAAAAGCCTTCTACTACGTAAACGATAATATGGCAAAACTGCGGGTAAATCCGATAATCAACTACGAAGAACACAAAATCGTCGGCGACTCCGTAGACCTCTTCTTCGGCAAGGAATCGCTGGAAGGCGCAAGCGTGATGGGCAGGGCGCACGGCTTCTACTCCGAAACCGCCGACTCATCCGGAGATACCACTACAACAAACATCTGGAGCGACAGCCTGGCCCTCTCCATGTTTGAATCGGGCAAGATAAACTTCATAAAAGCGTTCGGCAGCGCGCGAGGAGACTACTCTGAAAATCCAGCAGGGCAAAAAGCAACTACTACAACAAACATCTCAAGCGACAGCCTGCACATGTTCATGTTCGAAACCGGCAAAATAAGCGGCATGAAAGCCTACGGCAACGCCAAAGGCAAATACTCCGAAACCGCCGCTGGCCAAAGAAGCGCGATGGCAATGGACATCACAAGCGACAGCATGCACATGTTCATGTTCGAAACAGGCAAGGTAAGCGGCATGAAAGCCTACGGCAAAGCCCACGGCCGCAGCGCCGAATGGAGCGAAACATCTACGGCAAAAGACTCCTCTATAACGCACATCTGGAGCGACAGCCTGCGGGTAGCAATGACCGACGAAGGAAAAATCAACACCATGCGCGCGTTCGGAAACGTCGTCAGCCAAAACTTTACGGCAGGCGACTCGGCAAGAACAAACGAAGTGTCGGGCAAAAGAATGACACTCAAGTTTGACGACGGCGGCAAAATAGAACGCGCCCTTGTCCGCGGAAACGCCAAAAGCCGCTACTTTGTGGAAGACGCCGATGGCGGAGGACGCAATGAAGCAAGCGGCGACCAAATAATCGTCACGTTCACGCAGGGGAAGGCGCAAAGACTGAGAGTGCGTGGGAACGCAAAGGGAGTCTACTTCCCGTAAAAATAAAAAAACTAATCCGAACACTCTATTTAACCGTCAAGGAGTTGATGATGTCAATCTCAAACAGTCTTTACAAGCGCGCGCTTATCTTCATCGCCGCACTTATCCTTACCGTACCCGTACCATCTTTGGCGGATGACGCCGCGCCGGATGGCAATATAGCCGCAAAAATAAATGAAAGCACCGAGAAGGATGCGAAAAAAATACAGGCCTGGTACGGATTTTACAGCAGCAGCAACGCCCTCTTCCTGAGCGGATGGGAATCGCTTGGAATCAAAAATATAGACTGGAACGGCGACACCTCACTGACAATGTATAATCCAAGCGCTTTTATTTCAGGCTTTTGCATGAATTTAGGATTTTCTACAATGACAGGTCGGCTTAAAGCTCAGAAAAAACACTCCATCAGCGGAATAATAAATTTGGGCCTCATGTTAAACACAATGCTTTTGACAGACGTAGACAACACGCAACCGCTAGCAAAGTTGATACTTGAAGGGGGCCTACATACACAGTTGCTTGCCAGATGGAATTTGACCGGTGAAGCTTTTATTGATTTGGAACACGGCTCAAAAAAGCCCAGACTGGGCGCGCTTCTCCTGAATGCCGGAATTCAAACGGATATCCCTCTGTTCAGCATAATCGCTACAGAAGACAGATACAACCTGCCTCCACATACTTATGAGAGCAGAGCTCCAATTGATTTTGGAATATATGTGAGCGTAAGTCAAATTATTGTAGAGAGCGGCGACCCCATTACGATCGACGTTGGCATGCTCATACCGCTGACAACCTATGGCGGAGAAAACATGAGGCTTGACAGCAACAGCTACATAGGCAAGCTCTGGCAACTTCGCCTTGGGGTCGCGTATCACTTTGGCCGTTGACTTATGCGACCTGTTTTCTTCTGAACGTAAGAAACGGCTACGCCTGTACTGTAAACTACGGGCGACCACACATCCGGTGAACCAAGCGAGCCGTCGGGGCCGACACGCTGCAGCGTCAGCGTTTTGTCGTCACCCACGCCACCAACGCTGTACAGCAGCTCAACCGTTTCCGATACGTTGAAAACGGCGCAGTATTCATACTCACCCCACCGGTCAACGTCAGTTTTATATTCGTCACAACCCAGCCCCAGCAAAAACAGCCGATCGCCTGATGTATACCAGGTATAGTCGTAGTGGCGAGAACCATCGAAGTAGTGCGGCTCGTAGTACCAGGAAAAGAGATCCATCCAAAGATTTTTTTCACCGCCAGACAATTGCCAAAGCCCATGCAGCGCACCATCCTGCCTGTAAATCGTGCCGAGACTGTTTTTGAAAGTCGCAAGATCGGCTCTTGTAAGTATAACTTCCTGTTCCCACACGACAGTTGTAATTGTAAGCGTATTACCGTTACCGGAGAGTGTATACGCTCCCCACAATTCCCAATCGGCGCCAGCAGGGTCTCCGTCCGCAATAAAATACCATTTCCCGTCTTCCGCGCGCCACTTGTATTCTGTTGTGCGCTCTATCCAAAAATCACCCACCTTAATAAACTCAGAAAAAGTCTCTTCCCAGGAAGCGGCAAACGTACTGAACCTTACAACCGGCCTTGCTCCGCTCGCGCTCTCATACCTCCAATCCCCAACCAAGCCCGTACCCCTTCCGCCTTCCTCAACCACAATCCTGGCCGGATCGCCGCATCCCAAAAGCGCCAACACCGCGGCCATCGCCGCCGCTACTGTAGCCGATCTTAGTAAATTCTTTATCATACGATATGCTCTTTCCTTAAATATCCGAAATACGATTGACCGTTTTTTATCCTGGAACCCACTGGGCAATAAGCCTTTTTGGGCGCCGATACCAAAAATATAATATTCGCCATCCGGCATATTGTATTTTACTGGTATGGACAACGAAACGACACTACCGGTAAATCCCGAGGACAGCGCCGCCTCAGACGCCGCCCCCGCCACGGCGAATCTACCGCCCGCCCCAAGCGCCGAAACCGCGCCCCAAAAACGCCGCGGCATCCCCGACGTACGCGAAATACGCACCGAAGGGCTCGTCAAGATATACAGCAAACGCTACGTGGTCAACGGCACCTCCATAAACGTCAAACAGGGCGAAATCGTCGGCCTCCTAGGCCCCAACGGCGCCGGAAAGACCACCACCTTCTACATGATAGTAGGCCTAATCCGCGCAAACAAGGGCAAAATCTTCTTAGACAACAAAAACATCTCGCGCAAACCAATGTACCGCCGCGCGCGCATGGGCATAGGCTACCTGCCCCAGGAACCGTCCGTCTTCCGCAAACTCTCGGTCGCCGACAACATCATGGCCGTACTGGAATACCAGCGAATGAGCGCGAAACAGCGCAAGATGCGGATGCGGGAACTGTTAGAAGAACTGAACGTGGGGCATTTAGAACGCAGCCTCGGCTACATGCTCTCCGGAGGCGAGCGCCGCCGCGTCGAAATCGCACGGACCCTGGCCATAAAGCCCGACTTCATCCTGTTAGACGAACCCTTCGCGGGGGTAGACCCAATAGCGGTAGAAGACATCCAGAGCATAGTCCACCAGCTGAAAGACAAAGGCTACGGCGTGCTGATAACCGACCACAACGTCCGCGAAACCCTGCGCATAACCGACCGCGCGTACATCATGTGCGAGGGAAAAATACTGATCTCCGGCACAGCCGAAGAACTCGCAAGCAGCCCCGAGGCGCGAAAAATCTATCTGGGGCAGAACTTTACGCTGTAATAAACACCCGCGCGCCCGACAGCATTCAATTAACGAAATTACTTATAGCCTCCTCCACCGTGGCATTGAGCGACTTGCCGTGCGATATGGAGTAAATAACAAGTTGTCGATGAAGCGCCGGCTCAATACGCACATTGAAAGTCCCCTTGTAGGCCTTTTCCGGCTCTTTCCCCGTTGCTGCACATATTTCAAGATAATCGTCAACAGCCTCAATAAAACTCTTTTTCAGACTTTTGACGCTGTCCCCGTGGTATGTGATACTGTCATTAATACCTATTATTTTACCGTGTAAAATATTGTCCACTTCACAATACTCTACGCTTCCGAAATAACCATTGTAAGTTAACATATTCTTCATATCAGCCCTTCCTTTTCAAATTTGCCGATAATTTCCTTTATCTGGTACTGCAACAACTCTCTTTGCGGATGTGGCCTGTGTAGCCTCAAAATATCATCCCCCTTTTTAAAAGCCACACGGGATCCGCCTGTTTTCCCGGAATTAATCATAACATACCCACAAAGTTCCAATAGCGTTTTAGCCTCATCAAAAGTAAAATCCTTCGGCCTGGATTTTAAACGAGCGACCAGCTTGTTTTTTCTACCCACAACAACTACCCCCCTATCATCAATATACTATATGGCATTAAAAAAAGCAACTGTTTTTTAGTTACAGAGGGTGGCTGGAAATAGGGCCAACACCCAGATGTATCATAATTACTACGCAAATACCGTGCCAAAAATGAAAAACGCTTATATCAGGCGGATTTGGGAGGATGGAGTTTTTTTACCCTTTGTTTTTGTCAAAATGATTGTCAATTTGAGAATGGTGAGAAAATCGAGATAGGCCCTGTGCAATTCTAAAATAAGAGAGGGAGCCGGTTTACCGGCTCCCTCTCCGTCTCAGTCCTGGAGGCAACGGAGAGACATCTGGTTCGTCTTATTGTTCCAGTTCTCGTTCACGTTGCTGTTGTTGTTCATGTTCCGGTTCCGCGCGTTCGTGGCATCGTTCTCCGTGGCGCTCCACCAGTTGCCGTTGTTGCCGGCATTGTTGAAGTCGCCATCGGAATTGCGGTTGCCGCCGGGCAAAGCCGAGCCGAGACATGAGCGGGATCTTTCATCAGCTACGAAAAGGTTCCTTCCATCGAAAAATTCTCGTAGCTTTTTTCATGCTCTCCCGCCTTAACGGCGGGTGGGAGCGTCCCGCTGGACTGATTAAGGGTCGCTCCTGCAATCCTGGTGTTGACATTGCAGAATTCCGCCCTGAGACAATCTAATAACTTCTCTATCTGCTCATTCAAAAAAAACACTGATTTATCCCTATCTGCAAGAAACGCGCTGCGGTTCCACGCCTGCCAGAACAGGCGGTCGCGGACGAGGTTTATGCGATTTTCGGCGCTCACACCACATGGCCGCAAAAACACGCGGCCTTGTGGTGGCGGCATGGGGTTGCTGCGCTACCCCACGCCGCTTCAGTCCTGGAGGCAACGGAGAGACATCTGGACCGCCTTACCGTCCCAGTTCTCGTTCACGTAGCTGCGGTTGCCGTGGTAGCCCATGTTCCGGAACCGCGCGTACGTGGCATCGCCCTCCGTGG
>Ga0123356_10002260_pt1 | contig 20767 bp, 18 predicted proteins | sample TergutEmb28metaG_2_FD_92546 | JGI IMG/M metagenome (GOLD analysis project Ga0123356, IMG submission 92546) | Embiratermes neotenicus P3 segment gut microbial communities from Petit-Saut dam, French Guiana - Emb289 P3 | ecosystem: Host-associated > Arthropoda: Insects > Digestive system > Gut ... | reverse complement strand
CGGCCGTGAGTTCGCCAATGCGTTTTCCGAACTGATCGATCCGATCGACCAGCGTGAGCGCTTCGAAGCCCAGGCGCGCATGAAGGCTGCTGGGGACGATGAGGCGATGAGTGTGGATGAGGATTACCTACGTGCGCAAGAGTACGGGATGCCACCTGCAGGGGGTATGGGGATCGGCGTCGATCGCTTCGTCATGTTGCTCACCGACAGCGCCTCTATTCGCGACGTATTGCTCTTCCCGCAACTGAGACCCGAAGACATCACCTGACACGGCTTACCACGCGGGGTACGTCCCATGCTCAAACATACTCGCCGAACAGCTACAACGTTTATATGAGATTATCCGCGGCTGCGTAACTGCGCGTGTTCACCAGGTACCCAACAACCACTCCCCTGGGTCGCGGTTTTCCCTTATGCTCTCCGCGTCAGTACTTGCGCCGGCGAGGCCGAGATAGAGTAGCTGGCCTTCGATCGTCAAGGTGTGCACTGCGGTCTCGGTCCGATAGACACCGTCTGCGAGCGTCTCGACCAGTCCACTTCCCAACCATTTGGCATATGCCTCTTTACGCACCCACGCACGCGTGAAGCTCTCGTCATCGATGATGTCCTCCTGTTCGGTGGGCGAGAAGAGCAGCGTGATCGGCTTTTGTGGCATGGTGCGCAGCTTCTCGATATCGATGCCGATCTGATGGCGCGCGATCGCGACCACCAAGACATCTTTGGTATGGCTCGCACTCAGGTAGAGTGGAGGATCGGGTGATGGCGAGAACTGCGGTCGGCCTTGCTCATCGCTTATGAGCGTGATCGTGGTGTCATCGACACCGAACCGTCGCGCTCCAGCCCGTGCCAGATCAAGTTGGGCGACCCGCAGCGCGCGGCGCTTTGATGAAGGCGCAGCCTCCACGTACGCACGATCGCTCTCATCAAGAGATCCAAGACGTTGCTCCCACTGCACGAGCGCGTCGGAAGTGATCGGCGTGAAAAGTATCAACGGTATAATCATGGGTGTGATTATAACGAAACGAGGGAGGCATCGTGGCTGCAGACCATGACCGAGCCGAGCACGTGGATGAGGATAAACCGCTGATCATCATCGTGCAGGGTAGCCCGCGCAGCGATGGTAACAGCGCACTACTCGCGATCGAGGCGTTCAACGCGTGCGAAGCTGCGGAGTTCGAGGCGGTGATCGTCTCGTCGGCCGCCCTCATGAATGAGGCTGCGCGCTGCAACGGATGTCTGCACTGTGTAGCAACAGGGCAGTGTGTACACGACGATGAGGTCGGATTGTTCATCGATATGCTCGATGAGGCGTCGGGACTGATCTGGATCACCCCGATATATTTTGCATCCGTGCCTGCCTGCCTCAAGGAACTGATCGATCGCATGCAGGTGTTTTGGGCGCGCAGACAGCGTGATGAGGCTGTGGTGTTCGATCAGCGGAGGCCCGCTATCGCGCTTGTCGTCGGTAGTGGTGAGGACCCCTTCGGTACCGATGCGGTCACCATCCCGCTCAAAAGCGTCTCCCAAATGGCGGAGTTCGCTTTGGCTGAGCCGACCATACTGCTTGGGCTTGAAGATACCGACGCGTTGCTCCAAGAAGAGAATGTCGATCGTCTGAAAGAGGCACGCGCTTCGATCCTGGCTTTTGTCGCTGACGTCAAAGCGTGGGACGATGCCGAATAGGCTCTCTTCGCCACTGGCAAGTCCGAGCGCGACCATCGCGCGGCTCCAAGAGCTCGACCGCTTCACGAAAAAATCGTTGGGACAGCACTTTTTGATCAATGACCAGATCCTTGGGCACCTCCTCGATCTGGCAGACCTGCGAGCTGACGATACCGTCATCGAGGTCGGGCCTGGCATCGGGACACTGACCTTGGCATTGCAAGATCGCGTCGCCTTGGTGATCGCGATCGAATTCGATGAGGGGCTGATAGAGCCGCTTCGTGAGCTGAGCGCATCTAGGCCGGGCGGTGCCTCGATCGAGGTGATCGAGGCAGATGCCGCAAAGCTCCTGCGCGACCCTCCTGCCTTGCTTCTTGAAGGATCGACCAAGGTGGTCTCGAATCTGCCTTATCAGGTTGCAGCGACGGTCGTCTTGCGTGCGTTCGAGAACCTGCCTCTGATGACGAGTGCTACCGTCATGGTGCAAAAGGAAGTAGCGGACCGGATGGGCGCCAAGCCGGGGAGCAAGGATTACAGTGCCTATACCGTCAAGCTCGCCCTGCTCGCGCAGGTCATCGACCGCTTCGAGGTCGCCTCGAACAACTTCTTGCCACCACCACGGGTAGCCTCGACTGTCATCCGCCTCGATCGGATCGCTGGCCTACAGCAGCAAAGCAATCATGGGCCGGTGATCGACTATCATGAGATCAAGCAGGTGATCGATGCCTCCTTCGGGATGCGACGAAAGACCCTGCGCAACAATCTGCGCACTACCTTTTCTGTCAGCGCTGTTGATGTTGCTCTCTCCGACACGGGAATCGATGGGTCGGTGCGTGCCGAGACCCTTGACACCGCACAGTTCATCGCTTTGGCACAAGCCCTTTCATGAGGTGCTCGGCCTAAGTGTTGCGCTTGTGACCTGCTAGGCGATAATAATCGAGCTATCCGTTCCCACTAGATCTGAGACGGTCGTATTCATCTTACCGACCTGACCTACCGAGAGCTTATCTTCCAAGTGGAGATATTCCAGACAGGTCTGACAGGTCGCGATGGTGACGCCGCGCCCCTCGAGCCGTTTGATGAAATCGAGCACCCGTGAACCCTCGCAGGTCAGACGTGCTCCTTCATTGAGGAAGTGGATAGAGGAGGGGAGATCTTCGCTTTCCGCCAGGTTCATGAAGAACGAAGTCATCAAAACGGTGCCCAAAGCATGGTTGCTCGAACCGATCGAATCAGTGGTCACCAGCATCATCTTACTCATTTACTATCCCCTCACTATCAACAAAATTGATAGTAAGTATAATAACTTATTAATTGGGTACTGCCTAGTGATGAAGTGCTTCGTTCTTTGCGAGATACCCCTGGACGGGCATCTTGTGGTCCAGCTAGTGCAGTGCAGCACATCCAATACCGTATAATAAAGCGTCATGATCAAGGTAGACAACATTTCGGTCAGCTATGGTACGCATCCAGCACTTGAGGGGGTCTCTCTGACCTGTGAGCCTGGCCAGCATATCTGTGTGACCGGTGCGAACGGGAGTGGGAAATCAACACTTCTCAAGACGATCACCGCCCTGGTCCCGATCACGGACGGCTCGATCCAGGTCGATGGGCTCGACCCCTTCGATCCCGAGTTCACCCGCGATGTGCGCGCGATCGTCGGCTATGTACAGCAAAGACCGGACGATCAACTGGTGGCGACCAGTGTACTCGATGAGGTCGCTTTCGGACCTGAGAATCTGGGGTGCTCACGCGAGGAGATCAAATCCCGATGTGCTGCCGCCTTGGAAGCGGTGGGGCTCAGCGGCTATGAGGAGCGTGAACCCTCGACGCTGTCCGGTGGCCAGAAGCAACGGCTCGTCATCGCGGGGGTGCTCGCCATGCGACCGCGCTATATCCTGTTCGACGAGCCGACCTCGATGCTCGATCCACCTTCGCGTGCAGAGATCTTGAGGATCATGAAGGAACTCACGCAAGCCGGTGTCGGCATCATACATGTGACCCATGACCTCGAAGAGGTGCGCTACGCCGATACGGTACTCAGTCTGGATGCCGAGGGTGTCGTGCATGAGGATCCCGCATCGGTGATCCCTCAGATACCCCCATCGATGATCGAGCGTCCGGCGATCTTGCGCGTCGATAACCTCTCGGTCACCTATCAGGTAGGCGACCATGTCATTGAGGCTTTGCACGATCTGACCGTGTCGGTCACCCAAGGCGAGCTCATCGTGGTCAAAGGACGCACCGGTTCAGGCAAATCAACACTGCTCAAGGTCATGGCAGGGTTGCTGGAACCGAGCTGCGGTAGCGCAACACTCGATGATCGCCCTCTGAGCGATAAGCACAACAGAGGCAAGGTCGGTCTGATCTTTCAGGATGCCGAATCGGCGCTCTTTGCCGAGACCGTGCGTGACGATGTCGCGTTCGGGCCCCGCAACTTCGATGCGACCCCTCTTGAGGCACAGCAACTCGCCGATCAGGCCTTGCGCGCGGTCGGCCTTGATCCGAACGCGTTCGGGCAGCGCTCTCCCTTCCATCTTTCAGGGGGAGAGGCGCGACGGGTCGCTATCGCAGGTATCCTGGCTTTCTCACCCGCGTTCATCCTTGCAGACGAGCCTACCGCCGGACTGGACGCGCATGGGCGTGCGCTGGTCATCAAGACGCTGGTCGAGGCGACGGCGTGCAGTGGTGTGGTCATCGTCACCCATACGGTCGAGGATTTTGCCGCCTATGCAAGTCAGGTGATCTCTCTTGATTAACGTACCGATCGGCATGTACATACCGGGAACGACCTGGCTACACACCCTCGATCCTCGTGCGAAGCTACTCATCGTGGTGCTCCTTTCGATCCTGCTCTTCTCGATCACCTCGCCGATCATGCTCACGGTGATCGCTCTGTTGGTCGCCGCCGGTTTCCTGGTCGCACGCATCCCACTGCGTTCATTGCGCACGATCGTGGTGCCGATCCTGCTCATAAGTCTCTTCACGCTGGTCGCCAATACCATTGCGTGGGGTCCTGTCGGCGCCGACGCGACCTTTTTGGGTATTGGGATCTCTTTTACAGGAGCGCTACGGGGACTCTATTTCATGGTCCGCCTGCTCGCGTTGGTCTTGGTGACCTCGCTGTTGGCGCTTACCACCTCCCCGGTCGCCATGACCGATGCCATCACCAGTATCCTCTCACCGCTGCGCGCACTGCATGTGCCGGTCGATGACATCGCGCTGGTGTTCTCGATCGCGCTGCGCTTCATTCCTACCATCGCCGATGAAGCCGAGCGTATCGTGCTCGCCCAGACCGCGCGTGGTGCTCAGTTCGCAAGTGGCAACATCATCGCACGCATCAAGGCGTGGATACCGGTACTGGTACCTCTGCTCGTGCAGCTGTTTCGACGAGCGGACAATCTTGCGCTTGCAATGGAGTCGCGCTGTTATAGCGGACAAGGGCGCACACGACTGCGGGAGCTGACCTGGCACAGACGCGACACAGTGGTCATCACGATGATCATCGGGCTCTGCGCACTGGCGTGGTTCCTCTCTTCTCGTGGGGTGATCTAGGTGGATCACGACGATGATATGGTCACCATCGCGATCACGCTGTCCTATAGGGGAAGTGATTTTGCGGGATTTGCCCGACAGGACGATCAGCGTAGTGTGCAAGGTGAGCTTGAGTCCGCACTGCGTACGTTGAGCGGTTCTCCCGTCGAGACCGTCGGTGCGGGAAGGACCGACTCAGGGGTGCATGCGGCCAATCAAGTGGTATCGGCATCGATCCCACGCATCATGGTCGAAGATATCGACCGTCTGATGCGCTCGCTCAACGCACTCACACCAGCAGATCTCGTGGTGCGTGACGTCACGATGCAAAACGATGGATTCAGTGCACGTTTCGATGCACGATCGCGCACCTATCTCTACCGGATCGCCCAGACCGGAACACCGCCACTTTTCATGGCACCTTACAGCTGGTATATCGCGCACAAGCTTGATATCGAAGCTATGCGACAAGCTGCGACCTACCTGATAGGGGAACACGATTTCGACTCGTTCTGTGTCGCAAAGAGTGCTCAAGAGCTCCATAACAACGAGCTATCGACAAAGCGCCACCTCGATCATATCCAGATCGAGCCGGAGGTCGTCATGGGCGAGAAGATGCTCTCCATCACGATACAGGGAAACGCGTTTCTCCATTCGATGGTGCGCGTCATCGTGGGCACACTGGTCGAGGTCGGACTGGGCAAGCATGACCCAAGCTGGATCGGAGAGGTGCTCGCTGCACGCGATCGAACGGAAGCGGGACAGACCGCGCCAGCCCAGGGGTTGACATTGCGCGACGTTACGTACTGAGTTTCACCGATCAGCAGCCGAGCGATGGTGACGCGGTCCCCCAGTTCTGCAAAACCTGTGGAAGGGTCTAGAAATGCGGTCTCTGACCTGCTATAATGGCGGTTGGATTCGAAAGGTTACACTCTATGAATAAACTTCCTTTTGCGATAAAGGAAATCCGCACAAGTCTTGAAGAAATGCAAGGTCAGCCTATAAAAGTCAAGGCGAACATGGGTCGCTCAAAGATCTTTGAGCGTGAGGGGATCGTCCATCAGATACACCCCTCTCTTTTTGTGATCGAAACACTGGAAAAGAGGCGGCGCACCGCACGCGCGACCTATCAGTTCTCAGACATCCTGACGCGTCAAGTCGAGCTCTCCGATCCCGAGACGGGCGAGATGCTCTTTCCGTGGTTGCTCGAAGACGAGTAGTGAACTATCTCTCACCGGCAAAGGTCAACCTCTCACTCAAAGTGGGGGAGCGCCTCGATGATGGGTATCATCCGGTCGATACCGTCATTCACTTGCTGGATTTCGGCGACACGATCTCGATCGAGGATGCCGACCGTCTCGCGCTGACCTGTTCGGTCGATCTGGGTATCACCGAGGAAGAGAACATCGCCTTTCAGGCTGCCCAGCGTATCGGTGAGGCGTTCGAGCACGACACTCCGTTTAGTATTCACCTTGAGAAGCGCATCCCCCACGGTGCAGGGTTGGGCGGTGGTTCCTCGAATGCCGCAACGGTGCTGCGCGCTTTGGCAGATCGCTGGAAGATACCGCTTGATGATGCGCGACTTAGAGAGGTGGCACGCTCACTGGGTGCCGACGTCATGGCTTTTCTCGCACCGAGCACGTGCACCTATCTGACTGGTCGAGGAGATATCGTCAAAGAATCCCTCAACCCTTTGACCGGATTGCCGATCGTTTTGATCCAGGTGCCTGGGTCCCATGCCTCGACCGCGCAGGTCTATCGCGTTTTCGACCAGATTGGCCCGACAAATGCGAACCCTGTCCTGACCAACGATCTCGAGCAAGCTGCCATCGCGGTCTGCCCACAGACCGGTATCGCGTTGGAGTGGCTGCGCACCCATCCCCAAACTGACGGGGCGCAGGTCTGCGGGAGCGGATCAGCATGCTTTGGTTTGGTGCGATCGCAACAAGCGGCGGAAGAGCTGGCACGCGGGGCGTCTGATGAAGGTTTTTGGTCGGTCGCGGCTACTATGCGCTAGAATCATAAGGACAAAAGAGGAAGATCGATCGAGTGAAAGCGGGAGTGACGCAACGATGAGTGCAGAGACGACCTATGACGCGATAGTGCTCGGAGGTGGCGACGGGAGTGCCATCGATCCGGCTCAGCCCATCAAAGGGCTGATCGAGATCGCGGGCAAACCGATGATCCAATGGGTCGTCGAGGCATTGGACGATGCCCGGTCGATCAATGAGATCGTCGTGGTCATGCCACAGGCGGTCTCGCTCGGTCCGTGGGCTGATGGTGTGAAGGTGATCGTGCACGATGGCACCCTGATCGAGAACGGTGAAGCCGGTGTCGCCCAGGTCGATGGGACCCGTCCGATCATGGGATTGTGTGGCGATATTCCCGCAATCACCGCTCAAGCGATCGACGACTACACCGATCGAGTCAACAAGCGCCATGTGCAGTTCTCCTATCCACTGATCCTCGAAAGTGACATCGAGCGTGAGTTTCCCGGTAGTATCCGCACCTATGTCAAACTGCGCGAGGGCAAGGCTACCGGAGGCAATATCGTCACCGGTACGGTCGAGGTCATCGAGAAGCTCCGCCCTCTTATGAATGATTTTTATGAGATGCGCAAAGATCCCTCGAAGGCGATCAAGCTGGTCGGACCGCAGATCGCGACCCAATATGCGATGGGACGCCTGAGCGTGGCGGCGGTCGAAGAGCGTATCTTCAAACAGTTCGGCATCCGTGGCGCCGGTATCTTTACGAGCTTTGCCGCGATCGGCACCGATGTCGACAAACCCAGCGATGTCAGTGCGATGGAAAAGGTGCTGTCAAACCGCTGACCGTACGAGCGGTGCCCATTTATGTTACTATTCTTATTCGCGTATGCGTGCGCCTCAGCGCACGATCGCAGTGGCATAGTGGGGTATCGTCTAAAGGCAGGACTCTGGTTTTTGGTACCAGCTATCTAGGTTCGAATCCTGGTACCCCAGCCAACTCCATAAAATGACCAAAATTGAGGCTTTCAAAGGCTGAAATAGCGGCTTTCATGCTGAATTTGTTGCAAATACTTGCGATTGGCATATTGACGGCAGTACTATATACGTGTGGGAAGAAGCATTCGACGATTAAGCGAACATAGACAACCAATCATTTGATTTTGCTTGAGATCCCAACCTTCCCTGGATCTCGCGAAATATGGGTGGAGCTGCTTTCGGGTGGCTCTATTCATGTCTACTGCTCAACTCATGCAAAACGCGTGAATTAAGAGTTACGACCGATCGATTTTTGTATCTTTCATATCATTCTGTTTACACTAATGACTTTTATTCGCCGTATGCGGTAGACTGAATCTTCTAACACTTCTGATGATCGAGAGGAGAGGGCAATGGCACAGCCAACGGTCGACTATATCTGGAAGAACGGCAAACTCGAAAAATGGGATGATGCTCGCGTCCATGTCCTCACGCATGCTCTGCACTACGGATCCGGGGTATTTGAAGGCATCCGTTGCTACGAAACACCTGATGGACCTGCGGTTTTTCGCTTGACCGACCATATGGCGCGCCTTAAGGATTCGGCCAAGATGCTCTACATGGATCTCGACTACACGGTCGATGAGCTCTGCCAGATCGTCATCGACACCATCAAAGCCAACAACATAACCGAGTGCTACATCCGCCCACTCGTCTTCCGTGGTTACGGATCGATGGGCGTCGACCCCCTGCCTGCACCGGTCGAGTTCGTCGTCGCCGTCTGGCCCTGGGGATCATACCTGGGCGAAGAGGCACTGACCAAGGGAGTCGAGGTCGGGGTATCCAGTTGGCGCCAGCGATCATACAATGCCTCACCACCGGCGATCAAGGCGTGCGGAAACTATCTGAACAGCGCATTTGCACGCATGGAGGCCAACCGCCATGGATATAACGAGGCTATCTTGCTCAACGAGGTCGGCCAAGTTGCCGAAGGCACGGGCGAGAATCTGTTCATCGTCAAGGATGAGACATTGATGACCCCCTGTATCAGTGACGGGGTGCTTGTCGGGATAACCCGCGATTCGGTCATGGACATCGCACGCGATTTCGGCTACGAAGCGATCGAGTGCTCGCTGGTCCGCACCGATCTCTATACCGCGGATGAGTTCTTCATGACGGGAACAGCTGCTGAACTTGTCCCGGTATGTGCCTGTGATGGTATCCAAGTCGGAGAGGGAGTAGCCGGTCCGATGACGCTCAAGCTGCAAAAGGCGTTCTTCAAAGCGGTACGAGGCGAAGATAAAGCATATAAGCACTGGCTCACCTACGTGTAAGATATGTCGTTTGTCCATCTGCACACCCATACGGAGTATTCGCTACTTGATGGCGTCGCGCGGGTAGAGCCGCTCCTCAGATACGCCAAAGAGCTGGAAATGCCCGCCATGGCGCTGACCGATCATGGCTACATGTTCGGTGCGATCGACTTCTACCGCACTGCCCAAAAGGTCGGGATCAAACCTATCATCGGATGTGAGGTCTACTTCACACCTGAATCGCGCCATGCCAAGGAAGGAAAGCCGAATCTCTATCACTTGTTACTGCTCGCACGCGACAACGAGGGGTATCACAACCTGATGTCTTTGTGCTCTCATGCCGCCATCGGCGGGTTCTACTACAAGCCGCGTGTCGACACTGAGCTGCTCGAGCGTTTCTCGAAGGGGCTCATCGCCACCTCGGCATGTATGAATGGGATCATCTCGCGCAGTTTGGAATACGGCGAGCCGGATAAGGCACGGCGCTGGGCTGAGACCTATGCGCAGATCTTTGGACCGGAAAACTTCTACCTCGAGATCCAGAACCAAGGCATCATATCGGAGGCGGGAGTATCTCAAGAAAAACTATGTGCCCAGATCGCAGCCCTAGGACAGGAGATGGGACTGCCGCTGGTCGCGACCAACGATATCCATTATCTGACGCGCGAAGATGCGCATACCCAGGACATGATGCTTACCATCGGGACCGGTACCACGCTTGATGACCCCGATCGCTGGATGTTCCAGTGCCAGGAGTTCTATGTCAAAACGCCTGCGGAGATGGCGCAGACCCACCACCAATACCCCGAGGCGATCTCAAATACCCTCGAGGTCGCCGACCGATGCGAGGTGGAGCTGGAGTTCGACAAGATCATCTTGCCGGTCTTCGATGTACCCCAAGATAAGACCGATGACCAATACCTGCGCGAACTCTGTCTCGAGGGACTGACCAAGCGCTACGGCGATCCTCTCCCCGATGAGGTTATCGAGCGTCTCAACACCGAGCTCGAGGTGGTCACGAGCAAAGGTATCAGTGCCTACTTCTTGATCGTCGCCGACTTTGCCCAATGGGCAAAGTCACAAGGGATCGGGGTGGGACCGGGTCGTGGCAGTGCCGCAGGTTCGATCATCTCCTACTCGCTGGGGATCACCGATCTCGATCCGTTGGAATACGGGTTGCTCTTCGAGCGCTTCCTCAATCCCGAGCGTACCGAGATGCCTGATATCGATATGGATTTTGACGATCTGCGTCGTGGTGAGGTCATCGAATACGTGCGACAGAAGTATGGGGATGACAAGGTCGCCCAGATCGTCACCTTCAACAAATGCAAGGCAAAAGGAGCGATCCGCGATGTGGGACGCATCATGGATTACCCCTATCACGTGCCTGATCGCATCGCGCAAAAACTGGTGATGCCCGAGATAGACGCCACCATCTCGACATCACTGGACGGTAACCCTGATTACGCCCACGCCTATCAAGAGGAGCCCGATGTTAGGCGCATCACCGACGAGGCGATGCGTATCGAGGGCATCATACGCGGTGAGGGAGTTCATGCGGCTGCGGTCGTCATCGCTCCTGAGCGCGTCAGCCATTTCGTACCGACCAAGTTCGATACGAAGGAAGGTGGCGTCATCACGCAGTTCGACGGACCGACCGTCGCCCACCTCGGTCTGCTCAAGATGGACTTTCTCGGTCTGCGCAACCTCTCGGTCATCCAACGTGCCCTACAAAACATCGAAGCCACCCATGGTATCCATATCGAGGAGAGCGAGATTCCTCTTGATGATCCCGCTACCTTCGAGCTGCTCTCGCGTGGCGATACTGCCGGGGTCTTCCAAGTCGAATCGCAAGGTATGCGCTCTCTGCTCAAGCGTCTCAAGCCGACCTCGTTCGCCGATGTGATCGCAGTACTCGCGCTCTATCGTCCTGGTCCTTTGGGCAGTGGCATGGTCGATGACTTCGTCGCGCGCAAGAATAAAAAGCGCGAGGTCACCTACTATGACGAGCGTCTCAAGCCCATCTTGGAAGAGACCTATGGGACCTTCGTCTATCAAGAGCAGGTCATGCAGGTCTCCATGGAGATGTGCGGGTTTTCTGCGGCAAAGGCCGATAAGTTGCGCAAGGGAATGGGCAAGAAGATCCGTAAGGTGCTCGACGAGCTCAAGACCGATTGGATAGAAGGCGCAGCGAGCAACGACTACGATCCCAAGTTGGCTCAAAAGATGTGGGCCGATATCGAGCCGTTCGCCGAGTACGCCTTCAACAAATCGCATAGCGCAAGCTATGGGGTCATCACTATGAGGACCGCGTATCTGAAAGCACACTACCCTGAAGAGACGATGGCTGCCGTGCTCAGCTCCTATCTGGGGAAGACCGATCAGCTCATCAAATACATCAACGAGTGCCGCAAAGCCGGCATAGAGGTCCTCCAGCCTGACATCAATGCATCACAGAGCGATTTTACCGCGGTACCGGGCGTCGGTATCCGTTTCGGATTGACCGGTATCCGGGGCATCGGAAAAGCGGTGGTCGAACATATCATCGCGGTGCGTGACCAGGGCGGCCCCTTTGCCTCCCTCAATGATTTTGTCGAGCGCATCGATCCGGGCATCGTAGGGGCAAAGACCGTCGAGTTCCTGATAAAGACCGGTGCGTTCGACTCGACCGGCTATCCCCGCCAGCAACTCTATAAGATGTTGGCAGAAGACGGCATCTTCGAGGCGGCAGCAAAACGGTTCAAGGACAAAAGCATCGGGCAGCTCTCCATCCTCGATCTCTTTGACGATCAAGAAAGCGGATTTGTCACCGAGATCGCACCGCCGCAGTCGCATGATTGGGAAAAGCGGATCAAGCTCTCATTCGAGAAGGAACTCTTGGGTGTCTATGCATCCGATCATCCTCTTAAAGAGATCGAAGCGCAGATGAGCGAAGTGACCGACTACGCCCTCGATCAGGTCGAGGATTTCTCGGGAGGCGAGAGTGGTTGGTTTGCCGGGATGCTCTCAAAGGTCGAGATCCGACCGACCAAAGCAGGTAAGCTGATGGCGACCATGAATCTTGAGGATCTGGGCGGATCGATCGAGTGTATCGTCTTTCCCAAGGTCCTTACGCAGTATCGCGACTACATCGTCGATGACGCGACGGTACGACTCCATGCGCGCTTTGAGGCCGATGACCGTGGGTCGAAACTCATCGTGAGCAAGGTCGAGCCCTTCGGTGGGGCAAAGCAAGCTCAGCATCATAGGCGGCTGCGGATCAAGGCGACGCCGCAACAGGTCAAGAACGACGCATTCTCCGATCGTCTCACTCAGGTGTTTCGACATTTCCCAGGAGATGAGGTTGTCGAGCTGAGCATCTATGATCAGGACCTCGATCGCACGATGGTGGCGGTCATGGGGCAGCGCGTCGATGCGAATGCCACGGGATTGTCTGCAGAGCTTGACGCGGTCGTCGGTGAGGAAGGTTACGAGCTTTGGTAAGCCAGAAGCGTCGTCTTCCCAGCATCGATTCACTGACCCCTCTACAACAAGGGCTGCTCAGTGCCGTCGTACTGACGTTGGCACTCCTCATCGGCTCGATCGTTTATCTGAGTTTCGCTGTGTCCAACAATTGGTTGACACCCTCACCGCGCAACCGCTTTGAGCGCGATCTGATCGTAGCGCAGGACAATCTTCGTGCTGCGCAGCAGGCTCAAAGCAGTGATCCAACAGCTCAAAACGACCTGGCAGTAGCTGATGCGACCGCCCAATTGATCTTGGTGCGCCTCGATGCAGGACAGATCTCACGGGCGCAACGAGAGGGAGAAAGTGCGTTTGCGGCCTCTCCCGATCATGCACCGACCGCATTCGCGTATGCGCGCGTCCTGTATGCCACCAAGGAGTACGAGGCAGCGCAAGAGATCGTATCTGGTCTGGTACAGGACAAAGCAACGCTCTCCTCTGAACTGCTGCGCGAGACCTACCATCTCCAGTCACAACTCTACCAACAAGCAGGTGAGGGACCTGCAGCGCTTGCGGCACTACTCGACGCGGCACGTATCTCCCCGGCATCTGCGCAATACTATGAGGAAGCGGGAACTCTAGCCACCTCGTTGCAGCGCTATGATGACGCGATATCAGCCTATGGATGGGCACTCGCTCTAAACCGTAGCTCGTCGGTCGCGCAGGATGGGTTGCGTTCGCTACGCAGCTCGCATGCGGGTGCTTTCGAGCGCAGTGTCGAGGCGGTCAGTGAGGCGACCGGGGTCGATATCGAGGAGCTACTGCGATGAGCCCGACCACCGATACCGTATCGGTCAGGTTCCCGTTTGCGACGCGTCAACGTCAGGTGACCATTGCGCTGGGTTGTATCTTTATCGGCATACTGATCGCGCTCGCCCTTCTGTGGCTTTTGGTCTATCAGTCCGTCATCGCCTCGACCGAAGGACCCAACGAGGTCGGTCCCTACAGCACACAGCTCGAGATGACCTGGTATGGTGCAGCCGGAGAGCTGCTCCGTCAGCCTTCCGGTATCGCGTTCGATGAGGTTCGAAAGCAGATCTTTATCACCGACTCGTCCCGTGCCATGGTCTACATCCTCAATATGGATCTTGAACGTATCGGTGCGTTCAACGGCGGGACTGAAGATGAGTTCAGGCTCGAGTTGCCCACTTCGATCGCAGTGGCTTCGACAGGACAGGTCTACGTGGTCGATGCCGCGCTTCAAAAGATCGTGATATTCGATGATCTCAATCGACCGGTACGAGCGATCAGTTTTACTGAGGAACCGCCCAAAGCGGTGACGGTCATCAAGGATCCCGACGGCGTCGAGCACCTCTGGGTACTCAGCTATTCGGGAGTATCGCGTGGGTCGCTTGACGGCGATATGGACTGGGGCTATTTCGCCCGTGGTGATCAAGCTGGCCAATTCAACAACCCCAGCGATCTAGCTGGTCTCTCCCATGAGGAATCGACCACGATCTTCATCAGCGATACCTTCAATTATCGTGTGCAGGCGTTCGATGTGACCGAGACCGGACTCGAGTTGCTGTGGATCTATGGAGACCTTGATGAGGAGTCTGCACAGACCATGCAAGCTCTACCGGTCGAGGACGCGACCGATGCGGATGCGACCGACGACACAGAGGCGCTCGATGTCGAGGAGCAGTTGCTCCAAGAGGCACAAGAGGATGCGCAAGCCGATGAGCAGAGTACAACAGGTACGCGGGGAGCCGATCGGCTCATGGACTTACCGGTAGGGGTCACGACCAATGGGGAGCAGCAGGTCTTCGTCCTTGATGGTATGGGCGCGACCGTATTGACCTTGGACCGTGATACCGGTGATCTGATCACCGCTTATGGAGCGGTGGGCACACAAGAGGGCCAGATGCTCTATCCCTCCGCCATCGCCTATGGCAACGAACAGATCTGGATCGTCGATCAGGGCAACGGACGCCTCTCGGTCTATTCGCAACAGGAAAAGCCGGCACCCCCGCAGCTGATCAGAGATCATTTCCCGCTCGAGCTGCTCTGGTTGGTCATCGGATTGCTCATGTTGATCGAGTTGGGATGTCTCCTCTGGCTTGCCACCATGTGGTCGACCAAGCTGGTGTTCGCTCTTGACGCGCTCGAGCGGATCGACGCACGCGAGAAAGGCTCAGCTATGGTCGATGTGGTCGAGACCATCTATGTAGCCCCCGGCAATGAGGCTTATGCGCTCCAGGTATGCAGCGGTGCACGTATCGCGACCGCAACACCCAAGAAGCGCATCATCAGCCAACTGGAACCGCTTCGCGAGAAACTCAGCGCCTATGAATTCGATACGTTAGCTGCTGCAGGATCGCTCAAACGCGCCGTGTTGGTGACCGACAGCAACTCCGATCTCTTTGTGGCCGCACTGCAATCCGGCATCCCGGTCATCGACGTGACCGAGCTGATCCAATATGCCGATACGGTGATCGAGGAAGAATTCGAGCCGATTCCCGGTGTCGAGCTGACTTCTGCTGCAGAGGAATAGCGCAGACTCGCGCAGAGATATCATTCGTTAAAAAGGCATGGAGGACCGTTGGTTTTTTGGGAATTTTGCCTTGGTAATCATTGAATCCTCAATTGCAGTACGGTATGATATACCTGTTGTGAAAAGCCTCAGTCAGATAGGATTGCATGGGCACAACTTTTTCTGATATGAATCGTTTGTTCAGGCGCGTGTTTTTCGTGTCTTTTTGCGTGGCACTCTGCCTGTTCTTACTACCGATGATCGGTGGTGCCGACGAGATATCCCTCTTCGATCTGGCTGGTGAGAGCGACTTCGTCTTCATGGGTACGCCTGCAGAAGAGATCCCTTGGGATATCGAGCCAGGGGTGCCGAACAATCCCCATGGTGGGTATCAGACCACCTCTTCGAAATGCATCACCTGCCACTCGACACATGGCGCGGCAGGAACCGATATTTCAGGTGACGGTGCCAATATGTTCCTCGGTCGCAGCTCTTCTGGCTGCGCCTATTGCCACATCCTCGGTGCCCCAGCAGCGCCCAACGGCACACCATCTGGTGGTCCGCTACCTTCGAATGCTGATTTCTGGGTCTATACCAATGTGGGTTACAGTGCTGATGGTTCGCAGTATGGAGGAGATCTGAACGCGCGATCCGGTCACCTCCTGGGAGCCAAGGCGGAAGTCCCCGCTTCAACGATGGAGGGTGGCTTCATTCTCGGATGCAGTACCTGCCATGTGGTCCATGGCTCGGCGGTCGGCGCATGGCTGCCTACCGATCTATATGATCCCAGCGGGACAGCGGAGTGGGCGACCAGCAACGTGGGCTATAAGTTCCTGCGTTCGAATCCATCAGGATCACAGCGCGATCCGAGCGATCCGGCCAATGTAGCGGTTCCCAACGATATTGGTGAGGCGACCGCGCTGTACCAAGACATTGATGCCCTCAATCAATTCACCCTGTCGGTTTGGTGCGCGAACTGTCATGATGCGGCATTCAATGCACAAAGAGTTCCCTATCATGACATGAGTGCGGACTATTCCCTTGTGGAGACCTTTACCGTGACCGGGCTGCCCCTCAAGAACATCCATCCATCAACAGATCCCCAGGATAAGGAAAGCATCTCTGACGATCACTATTACGGATTCTCCCATCGCTCACCGAAACCGAGTTATAACCCATCGCAGAATACTGAGATGTTCTATACCGGTTCGATGGAGTGCTATAGCTGTCATCGTGGCGGGTTGAGTTCACGAGGTGAGGCTCTCGTTGGCGCTCCCCTCCCACCGGGTTATGAGAGTGCTCTCAAACCAGGCGCACAGGACTGGCAAATCGATGTTGATCCAAAGGCTCAGTGCGCACGCTGTCATTATGGTTTTGCGAACTATGCCGTCGATAAGGTGAGGCTGACGACAGGAGACTTTCCTCATTCTTTCAACGGAGCACGTGGGCATCTGGGTAATTTCATGATTGCCGATAGTGCCGATCCTTACGGAGAGGCGACGCAGCAAAATCCCATTGATGAATTATCAAATAATCCTTATAACGTCATCAACCTGAGCAGTAAACAGCAATGGGCGCCCCCCAACCAGGTCGTCACGATAACCTCGGATAATGTATTTCGTGAGGGCTTTTGTGGTCGTTGTCACGTGGTAGATGAATTCATCGATGGCATTGAGGGAAACCAGATCAGGTTCATCAAATCCTACCACTGGCTCCAGCATTCGATGCCATCGTATTGGATGTTCACCCCACTGATGGATCCAGGCGTTTGGCATTCTCCAGGAGTCACCCCGTAGTGGAGCTGAGAGCTCCGCGCGGGTGTAGAGACTTCTTGCCCGCCGAAGCCTCCCGACGCGAACAATCTCACAAACTCTTTGGGCACAACGCACTCATTCTTGAGGGGCGCGTGCGGTTCTGTGCGCTTTCCCGGACTGGTATGAGACCTCAGGTACCATCTTTGAAAACAAGTTCGGTAACGTATAATAATCCGTACGTGAACACCCGAAGGGGTAGGTAGCCATGCTCAGAAGAATAGAACTCGAACCAGGTCAAGAACTTACCGAGGAGCTACTCGATCGCAAAGGGGGCATCTCGGCTGAGATCGCTTGTGGTGCCGCTGATATCGTCGACGACGTGCGAGCGCGCGGTGATGTAGCGCTGGGGGAGTATACCTCACAGTTCGATGGCGCAACGCTGGAAGATACGCGCGTGAGCGCTGATGAGATCGCGAACGCATATGAACAGGTCGATGATTCGGTGATAGAGGCGCTTCGCTATGCCGCAAAGAGGATCGAAGCCTTCCATTCGCATAAGGTACCGGAAAGCTGGACGGTCGTCGATGATGATGAGGTCGAATTGGGGCAGAAGATCACACCGATCGATAGGGTGGGGGTCTATGTGCCGGGTGGGACCGCGCCCTATCCATCGAGCGTCTTGATGAATGTGATGCCTGCCAAAGTAGCCGGTGTCGACTCTATCGCGATGGCGACCCCTCCCACAAGCGATGGCACTATCACTCCTGCGATCTTGGTGGCAGCCGATATCGCGGGGGTCGATGAGATCTACAAGATGGGCGGTGCCCATGCGATCGGTGCACTGGCCTATGGGACCGAGACGATCGCAGCAGTCGATAAGATCGTCGGTCCAGGCAACGCCTATGTTGCAGCCGCGAAAAAGCACGTCGATGGGGATGTAGGTATCGACATGATCGCAGGACCTTCCGAGGTGCTCATCATCGCAGATGAATCTGCTGATCCACGCCTGATCGCGATCGATCTGATGGCACAGGCTGAGCATGACATGCGTGCTGCGACCTATCTGGTCACGACCGATCCCACCATACTAGAAAAAGTCGAGGAGAACCTGAAAGATCATCTGAAACGTACCTCGCGTGCCGATATCACCCAGGCATCCCTGAGAGATAACAGTGTCTGTGTGGTCTGCGACAGCATCGCTGATGCGATCGTGGTAGCCGACCGGATCGCGCCTGAGCATCTCGAGGTCATGACACGCGATGCCGATGCGGTCGCCGAGGCGATCAGCAATGCCGGAGCGATCTTTGTCGGGGCGTGGACGCCCGAGAGCGCCGGTGACTATGTTGCCGGTCCCAACCATGTGCTGCCCACCCAAGGCACCGCACGTTTCAGTTCAGCGCTTTCCACCGATGACTTTCTGAAGAAGACGAGTATTCTTCGTTATACTCGAAAAGGTCTCGAGCGAGATCGGGATGCGATCAAAAATTTGGCGGGTACCGAGGGTCTGTGGGCACACAGGGAAGCCGTGACGATGAGGTTTGACTCATGAGGATGACGACACAGAGAAGAAGAACCGCCGAGACCAATATCGCGTTGATGCTCAACATCGACGGCTCCGGTGTGGTCGATGTCGTCACGGGGGTGCCGTTCTTCGATCATATGCTCGAAGCATTTGGGCGTCACGGTGGCTTCAACATGACGATCCATGCCGAAGGAGACATCGAAGTTGATGATCACCACACCGTCGAAGATGTGGGTATCGTAATAGGCCAGGCGCTTGCAGCCATTTTAGAGGATAAAGAAGGTATCACGCGATTCGGACACAGCTATATGGCGATGGACGAGGCGCTGGTACTCGCTGCGATCGATATCAGTGGACGTGGGCAGTGCTACTACGAGCTGGATATACCGGTCGAGTTGATCGGTACCTTTGACACGACCCTGGCCCACGAGTTCTTCATCGCTCTTGCCCGTGAGGCAGGGCTTACGCTTCATATTCGCAGTTTCGAGGGAGTGAATGCCCATCATCTGATCGAAGCGGCGTTCAAGGCGGTCGCACGCGCACTGCGCGTTGCCCTGACTGTCGACCCGCGTGTCGTGGGAGTACCCTCGACCAAAGGATCACTCTAGTGTTCGTCTTTCCTGCCATCGATGTTTTGGACGGTACAGCCGTACGCCTGCTGCAAGGTGATTACAATCATGTCACCGTCTACAACTGGGATGTCGTCGCGCAAGCTGCTGATTGGGTCGATGGGGGAGCGAAGTGGCTTCACATGGTCGACCTGGATGGCGCGCGCAGTGGTCTGCCAGCCAACCTCGCACATATCTCAGCGGTCGCTGCCAGATTCCCTGATCTGATGATCCAGGTCGGTGGAGGCATCCGAAACCAAGATAGCGCACAGCGCCTGCTCGATGCAGGTGTGTCCCGAGTCATTTTCGGGACGGCACTGGTCACCGACTTCGAAAAGGTCGGCGCGATCGTCGAAACCTTGGGATCCGAGAGAGTGGTGGCCGGCATCGACGCACGTGATGGTCTGGTCGCGACCGAAGGGTGGAGAGCGGGCAGCTCGATAGAGGCGAACGCGCTTGCAAAGGAGCTGAGCGCGATCGGCATCCGTCATCTGGTCTTTACCGATATCGCGCGCGATGGTGCCCAGACCGGCATCGATACCGAGGCGTACCGTCATATTGCCGATGCTGCTGGCTTTCCCGTGATAGTCAGCGGGGGAGTGACCAGTCTGGCTGATATCGAGGCGGTGCGCGAGCTGGGAGAGACGGTCGCCGAAGGAGTGATCGTGGGACGCGCGCTCTATGAGAAGAATTTCACGTTGCCTCAGGCAATTGAGATGTTGAAGGGATAAGAAGGGAACTGCAGTGGACTACATTCGTGTGATACCGTGCCTGGATACCGTTGATGGGCGCGTGGTAAAAGGGATCAACTTCGTCGACCTCAAAGATGCGGGGGACCCGGTCGAGATGGCAGCAGCCTATGATGCAGCGGGAGCTGATGAGATCGTCTTTCTCGATATCACTGCAACCAACGAGGACCGCCCCACCATGCGTGAGGTCGCCTCAGCGACCAAAGACCAGGTCAACGTGCCGTTCATCGTGGGTGGTGGCATGCATTCTCTTGAAGATGTCGAACGCATGTTGGAGGCGGGAGCTGATAAAGTCTCGCTCAACTCGGCGGTCGTCAAGAACCCCGAGCTCATCGATGCGATCAGTAAGAAGTATGGGTCGGAACGCCTTATCGTCGCGATCGACGCCCGCCAAAAGAGTGATGCGGCAGGTGACGAATGGGAAGTGATGATCAACGGAGGCAAGAGTGGTACCGGCATCGATGCGATCGAGTGGGCCCGTGAGGTCGCCGACCGTGGTGCTGGACAGATACTGGTGACCAGTATGGATCGTGATGGGGTGCAGGATGGCTATGACCTCGCACTGACCCGTGCGGTAAAACGTGCCAGTGATCTACCGACCGTTGCCAGCGGGGGAGCCGGAAAGCTTGAGCACTTCGTCGAGGCAGTCGTCGAGGGTGAAGCTGACGCGGTACTGGCTGCCTCG
>Ga0123356_10002259_pt1 | contig 20783 bp, 18 predicted proteins | sample TergutEmb28metaG_2_FD_92546 | JGI IMG/M metagenome (GOLD analysis project Ga0123356, IMG submission 92546) | Embiratermes neotenicus P3 segment gut microbial communities from Petit-Saut dam, French Guiana - Emb289 P3 | ecosystem: Host-associated > Arthropoda: Insects > Digestive system > Gut ... | reverse complement strand
GTCGCCGGTGACATTTTTTGTAAAACCGAGAGAATTCCTAGAGATTCGCCATCAATAACAATTATTAATGATGACCGGAGACGTATCCCCGCTTAAACCGTGAGATTTGCGTCATATTGCTATGACGACCGGAGGCGTACCCCCGTTTCAACCAAGAGATTCGTCAACAATTTTTTGATGACCGGAGTTGCCTCCCCATAAGATAGGGGAGGCCGCCGTAATGCTTTAAAGATTAAATATGTATTATGGGGAGGCGGATATGCAAACTTTCGTAATTACATTTCGTGCGACCTGAATGCCGTTATGATTTCGTCTATCAGCGCGTCTTCTTCAGGATCAATCTCTCGGCGGCTTGCGTCTTCTATGAACCATGCCACTGCTTCCCTAATCGACGCCGCGAAGGTTTTTTCGCACTTGAAGCCGGGGACGAATTTTTTGATTTTGGAGTTGTCGAAGACGCCGTTTTCGCGTTTGTCGCCCATTAGTTTGCCGCGGGATTCGGGGTCTATTGTTATTATGAATTCGGTGGGGACGTGCACTGGGTTGATTTTGTCGACGCCTAAGGCTTTGCCCAATTCTGTGTAGATGGCGTTCCATGTGAGTGATTCGTCGGAGGTGATGTGGAATGCTTCGCCTGTCGCGCTTTTATTGCCTATCAGTCCTACAAATCCTTTGGCGAAATCGGATGCTGCCGTCAGCGTCCATAGTGATTCGCCTTTGTCGTGGATGATGAATTCGCGTCCGTCGATGATTCTTTTTGCTACTGTGAATCCGCAGCCGTTGATGGGGGAGGGGATCCATGTTTTGCCGAAGGTGTGGGACGGGCGCACTATCGTTACAGGGAAGTCATCCCCGTGTACTGACTCAAAATACTCCTCGCAGGCGATTTTGTCTTGTGCGTAGGGCCAGAACGGGTTGCCTCGCGGGGTGTCTTCGGTTATGGGGATTTTTACGTGCGGTTTTTGGTAGACGGTTGCGCTGGATATGAAGATGAACTGGTCTACGTTGCCGCGGAAGATATTGTAGTCGGCCCGGCATTGATCTGGAGTGAAGGCCATGAAATCAATTGCAACATCGGCCTTGACGCCTTTCATCGCTGCTTCGAATTCTTGTTGATTGAACCTGTCGGCCTTGATGTGTTTGCATCCTGGCGGTAAGGGGCGTTTGCCTGTGTTGACTATGGTGATATTGTGTCCGGCGTTTATCAGTAGGGGTGTTACTTCGGAGGAGATGTTTCCTGTACCGCCGATGATTAGTATGTCCATGATAGTCTCCTGTGTGAAGTTGTGGGTGTGTGCGGCGGCAAGCGGTTTTATTTTTGTTCCGACTTGTCTCTCTCGCTCCACGTGAAATTGGCTTTGATGTCTGCTTCGTTTGCTTCAGCGTTTTCGTCGATTTTGTTTTTGATTGCGACGAATCCTTCGATTTTAGCGAGGAACACGTCTACGAGGTCGGGGTCGAAGTCTTCGCCGCGCCCTTTTTTGATGATGTCGCATGATACGTCTATTGGGTACGGTGTTTTGTATGGGCGTTTTGATGTTAGTGCGTCGAAGGTGTCGCTTATGGCTACTATTCGCGCGTGTATTGGGATTTCTTCGCCTTTTATGCCGTGCGGGTATCCGCGTCCGTTCCATTTTTCGTGGTGGTAGAGGGCGATTTGCCGTGCCCGTTCCAACATTGGGGAGTCGGGGTTTTCTAAGATGGCGCCGCCTATTGAGGTGTGTTTTTTCATTTCGTCGAACTCTTCGTCGGTGAGTTTGCCGTTTTTGAAGAGGATGCTGTCTTTTATTCCGATTTTGCCTACGTCGTGCATGGGTGCGGCGAGTTCTATTTCGTCGATTGCCTTTGAGTCGAATCCGCACAGTTGGGCGAGGTAGACGCAGTAGTTGCTCATGCGCAGGATGTGGTTGCCGGTTTCGTTGTCTTTGTATTCGCTGGCGAGCACTAATCTGTTGATTGTGCCCTTGTACGCTTCGTAGATGCCTTTGTTTGCGGAGTCGAGCTCTTTGATTTTCGCCCGCAGGCTTTTGTTTGTTACGTGCAGGTCTTTCAGGATTTTTTCGGCTTGTTTGGAGATTAGGGCCTTGTCTTGGATTTGCGACCGCTCGCGGTTGTAGGCCGTGGCTGTTTCGGCTTTGAACTTTTCGAGTTCCACGCGGTAGTAGGAGATCTCCTGTTCGAGATTCCTGTTTAGTTCCTTCTGTTCCAAGTAGAACTTGCGGTACTCTTCCCCGGAGAAGTTTTTATCTTGGCTTTGTTCGGCGGACACGCTTGTTTACGCTTTCTCCACGAAGATCGATTCTATTTTTTCGATCAGGTCGAGCGGGCTGAAAGGTTTTTGGATGAATTCTTCGACGCCGGCTTCGAGCGCCGCGTCGCGAAACTCGATATCTTCGCCGCTCAGCATGATCACTTTGCAGTTTGCGGTTGTCGGGTTGGCTTTTATGCGCCTGGTGGCCTCCATGCCGTCAATTTTGCCCGGCATGATCATGTCCATGATGACCATGTCCGGCTGTTGTTCAATTGCTGCCACGACGCCGTCGTCGCCGTTTTCGGCTTCGATGACTTCCCAGTCTTCGAACTCGAGCGTGGCTCTTACTAACTGGCGGATTTCACGTTTGTCGTCGACTATCAGTAGTTTTTTACTCATATTCTCAAATACCTGCCTAAATGCCTACTTAACATGTATGGCTTTATGTCGGTTTTTAGTACACTTTGTATTTGCCGGCAATGAGCCGTTAGAAATATTATTTTATTAAATATAATACCCGCGCAGGCCGATTATTCAATTTTTTTTAAAAAAACCTGATATCAACTCGATGCCAAGCCGCGGCATAATGTATATTTGTTGATACAAATTACATCGGAGATCTGTTCATGTCTGAAAAAATCCGCGTCCGTTTTGCCCCGTCGCCCACCGGCTATCTGCACGTAGGCGGGGCTCGCAGCGCGCTTTTTAACTATTTGTTCGCCCGCCGCCACGGCGGGGATTTCTTGCTGCGCATAGAGGATACCGACCGCAGCCGCTTCGTTGAGGGGGCTTTGGCTGAGATTTATGACAGTCTGCGCTGGTTGGGGCTCGACTGGGACGAGGGGCCGGGGAAAGACGGGGGTTGCGGCCCGTACGTACAGTCCGAGCGCCTGCATATTTACAAGGAAAGGGCCGCGCAGTTGCTGCAGTCCGGCCACGCCTACCGCTGTTTCTGCACCTCAGAGCGCCTTGCCGAGGTCAGGGCCGAGCAGGAAAAGGCCGGCGGGGCGACTGGGTACGACAGGCGGTGCCGCGACTTGTCCCCGGAGGAGGTTGAGCGAAATCTGGCTGCCGGCGCCTCCCACGTCGTCCGTTTGAAGATTCCCCTGGGAAGGACGGTCGTGTTTAATGACCTGATAAGGGGCCAGATAGAGTACCAAAGCGACGTTTTGGACGACCTTGTGCTGATGAAGGCCGACGGGTTCCCCACCTACCACATGGCTAATGTTGTAGACGACCGCGAGATGCGCATCACCCACGTTTTGAGGGGCGACGAGTGGATTGCTTCTACCCCCCGCCACGTTCTGCTTTACGAGGCGTTTGGGTGGACGCCGCCGGCGTTTGCGCACCTGCCGGTGATACTGTCGCCCGACGGCGGCAAGCTGTCGAAGCGCAAGGGTGCGGCGTCGGTGTTGGATTACAAGAGGGGCGGATTTTTGCCCGAGGCGCTGTTCAACTTTTTGGCGCTTCTTGGGTGGGCTCCGGGGGACGACCGGGAGAAGATGTCGATACAGGAGATGATCGACGCGTTTTCATTAGAGCAGGTGTCGGCGAAGGCGTCTGTACTTGATGAGAAAAAATTGGAGTGGATGAACGGGACGTACATGGCTGAGCGGTCGGCGGAGTCGTTGCTTGGGGATGTCGTGCCGGCGTGGAAAGAGCGCGGGTATGATGTCGCGGATGATTATGCTGTTAAGGTTATTGAGTTGATGAAAGGCCGGTCGAGGCGCATTACGGAGTTGGTTGATACATCGACATATTTTTTTGTTGATCCGATTACGTATGATGAGAAGGCGTCGAAGAAGTGTTTCAATGCCGAGGGGGCGCAGCGTCTTGGATTGATATCGAAGGCGATTGAGGAGATAGGTGATTTCAGCGGCGCGAAGATAGAAGAGGTATACCGCAATCTGTCGGAATCTCAATCGATACCCTTCGGCAACCTCATCCTCCCGACGAGATTGTCAGTGAGCGGTGAGAGCAGCGGGCCGGGGCTGTTTGAGATGATGGAGGTTATCGGCAAGGAGAAGGTGTTGAAGCGCATATCGGCGGCAATAAAAATCATCGGCAATTAATAGATGATAATGTATGATAATGCGTAGGGGCGCGATTTATCGCGTCCTTGCATTGGCGAATAATGGTGTTGATAACGATATTAATTTATGGTATCAATTAACAGGATATTAATAATTAACGAGGTATCAAATGGAATCAGCAGAAAATAATGTATCAACTCCGGAAACTCCGGTTGTATCCAATTTCATCCGTGACATGATTAAGGACGATATGAAGACCGGCAAATGGGGCGGCAAGGTCATTACCCGTTTCCCGCCCGAGCCCAACGGCTATCTCCACATCGGGCACGCCAAGGCTATTTGTATAGACTTTGGTATGGCGAGGGAGTTTGGCGGTCAGTGCCATCTGCGGTTTGACGATACTAATCCGTCCAAGGAAGAGGACGAATACATAAATTCCATCAAGCGTGACGTGAGCTGGCTCGGCTTTGACTGGGGGCAGCATCTGTATTACGCGTCGGACTATTTTGACAAGATGTACGAGTACGCCGTTCGCTTAGTCAAGGCCGGCAAGGCTTACGTTGATGATTTGACGGCGGAGCAGATACGCGAGTACAGAGGGACGCTCACGGAGCCTGGGAAAGAGAGTCCGTATCGTAATCGTTCCGTTGATGAAAATATGGAGCTTTTTGAGGGTATGCGCGACGGGAAGTTCGCGGAGGGTACGCGTGTCCTCAGGGCCAAGATAGACATGTCGCACCCCAACATGAACATGCGCGACCCCGTGATGTACCGCATCATGAATGCGCTGCATCATCGTACGGGGGATAAGTGGAAGATTTATCCGATGTACGACTGGGCGCACGGGCTTGAGGATTCGATTGAGGGCATCACCCATTCATTATGTACTTTGGAGTTTGCGGATCACCGTCCTTTGTACGACTGGTTTCTTGATCAGCTTCCTGACATCCACCAGCCGCAGCAGACCGAGTTCGCCCGTCTCAATCTGAGCTATACGGTGATGAGCAAGCGCAAGTTGCTGCAATTGGTCAAGGAGGGTCATGTAAGCGGCTGGGACGATCCCCGCATGCCGACGATTTCGGGCCTGCGCCGCAGGGGCTACACGCCGGAGTCCATCAGAAATTTCGCCGAGCGCATAGGCGTGGCGAAGCGCGACAGCATGGTAGACCTCGCGCTGTTGGAGTTCTGCCTGCGGGAGGATTTAAACAAGATATGCAAGCGGGTGATGGCAGTATTGAACCCGCTGAAAGTGGTCATAGAGAATTATCCGGAAGGGCAGGTTGAAGAACTTGACGCCATCAACAACCCGGAAGATGAATCGATGGGAACGCGCAAGGTACCGTTCTCCAAGGTTATATATATTGAGCGGGACGACTTCATGGAGGACCCGCCCAAAAAATTCTTCCGCCTCTCTCCGGACAAGGAAGTGCGCCTCCGCTACGCCTATTTTATCACCTGTAAAGAAGTAATTAAGGATGCTGCCGGCAACATAACCGAACTCCGCTGTGTGTATGATCCCCAAACAAGAGGCGGCTCTTCCCCCGACGGCCGTTCACCAAAAGCCACAATCCACTGGGTATCCTCCCAGCACGCGATTAGCGCAGAGGTAAGGATATACGAAAGCCTGTTTACAGAAGAGAATCCAAACAATGCCGAAAGCGGAAATTTTCTGGATAACGTCAACCCGGAATCATTAAAGATAATTAACGATTGCAAATTAGAACCATCTCTAAGCAACGCTCAACCGGGCGAAAAGTATCAATTCGAAAGATTAGCATATTTCTGTGTTGATCAGGATTCATTACCGGATAAACTAATCTTCAACCGTACGGTAACATTAAAAGATACGTGGGCAAGAATTCAAAAGCGCAACTGACAAGGTTAGTGTCACGGCACAAACAGATAATATAGTCCAGCCGGTCGTGACACTGCCTCAAACCCCGGTATATTCCTCCCCGCCGACTCCAAAAAGATCTCCCTCCACCCGGTATAGGGCTTCCTCTCCACGGGTTTAACCGACTCCGGCACCCCGCAAAGCCCGCCCAAATATCTCAACGCATCCGCATATCCCCCCAGCGTATCGACCATCCCCATCTCATAAGCCTGCTTTCCTGTAAATATCATCCCGTTAGCCACCGTCCTCACCTCTTCAACACTTACTTCCCGTCCGGCGGCAACATCCGTTATAAACTGCTCATGCGTATCGTCGAGCAGTACCTGCAGCGCCGCTTTTTCTTTATCCGTCATAGGCCTGAACGAACTTCCCACGTCTTTCATTTCGCCTGCTTTCAATATCCGAAAGTCTACACCTATCTTTTTTGCCAGCTCTTGATACATAGGCAATGTGAATATTACGCCGATGCTTCCGGTTAGCGTTCCGGGGGATGCGAATATTGTGTGTGCCGGCGCGGCGACGTAGTATCCGCCTGACGCTGCGGTGTTGCCCATGCTTACGACTAACGGTTTTCCGGCGGCTTTATAGGCGGCGACTTCGTTGTAGATTTCCTGCGATGGTGCGACGGCTCCGCCGGGGGAGTCTATTCTCAGGAGCACTCCGGCGATGTTGCGGTTGTTCAGGTGTTCGCGCAGTATGGCGGTGTGCCAGTTGGCGTCGGTGATGACGCCTTCGAGCCGCACTACCGCGATGCGTTTGGTGAGGCTGAGGCTGCTGGTACGGTCTGAGCTCCCGCCTATGGCTGCGGCGATCATTATCAGGCCCAGTACGACTGCGCCGATGAAGATGCCGACGGCGATTTTTGTGTGAGTTTTTGATTTCATTCAGCGCTCCCGCGTGTTACCTTCAGTATGGCGCCCGGCATGATTACCGTATCGGCGTTGAGATTGTTTTCTTCTCTTATTGCTTCGACCGTGACCCCGAAGTTTCGGGCTATGGGCCACTGGTTGTCGCCGGGTTTAACGGTGTAGAGTACTACCGGCCCTGCAGCCTGCTGTTGTCTTGGCGGTTGCGCCGCGGCAGTGTTTTGGCTTGGCTGCGCCTGGGTTACGGCTGTCGCGTTTGCCGGTCTGCTGCCGTCTGCGCCTGTTGGCGGGGTGTAGACCAGGATGTCGCCTGGGAATATCATCGGGCGTCTTGGGTTCAGTCCGTTTATCTGCGCCAGTTCGTTCACGGATACGCCGAGGGCCTGCGAGATTCCGTACAGCGTTTCGCCTTGTTTGACGAGGTGTTTGCCGGAGTGTTCGGTTGATGTTCCGCTTACTCTCTGCGCCGGAGGAGTTTTTTGTTCTTTTTGGTAGATGATCAGCGTTTGTTCCGCCTTCAGGCTTCGCGGGCTTGCCAGGTAGTTCCATTCCATCAGTTCGTTTACGGTTACGCCGAAGGCGCTTGCGATGGCTTGCAGTGTTTCGCCCGCCCTAACCTTGTATGAGATTTTTCTGCCGCTTCTTTGGGTAGTCGCCCTTTGTTGTTCGGTTGTAGATTGCCGTGTTGGCGACGATACCTGCGATCTTCCCGCGCCGGGTGCGCTTCCCATTGGGGGGCCTGCTGTTGCTGCCCGCGCTTTTGCAATGTCTCGCTGTTGCCTGCGGTCGGTGGTGTTGAGGTGTTTGGCTAATGCTGACGGTATGGCTTGGCCAACCGGGACCGGGATTATCAGGTGTCTGCCGGCGGCGATGTAGTTGTCGGTCATATCGTTGATTTTTCGTATGGACTCCGGTGTTACGCGAAAGCTGCGCGCTACCGATTGCAGGTTGTCGCCGCGCTGTACCTGGTATCGGTGGAACCTAGTCTTTTGGCTGTCGGGCAGTTCTGCGTAGAACTCGCGGAACTTGTCGCCGTAGCCTTTGGGCATATAGAGCCGTATATCCTTCATGTCTGGGGGTGTGGCCCAGTGGAGGATGTGCGGGTTCATGCGTGTGAGGGTATCTAAGTGCAGGCCGATTCCCGAAGCTATGGTTTTCATCTCTACGCAGCTATGCAAGAACACCGTATCGGGGTTGAAGATTACGCTGTCTTGAATAGCGAAGTCGAAAACGTCGGGGTTTTTGGCTATGAGTACCGATGCGAGGAATAGCGGGATGTAGTTCATTGTTTCTTTTGGGAGTTGCAGCTGCCAGTAGTCGTGCAGGCCGTCTGCGCGTCTGATTGCCCGCGCCATGCCGTTTTCGCCGCAGTTGTATGAGGCGAGCGCGATGTGCCAGTCGCCGAAGTCGCGGTACAGTTTCCGCAGGTATTTGATGGCGCCCTCGGTGGATTTTATTGCGTCGCGCCGTTCGTCTATCCAGTAGTTCTGCCGCATTCCGTAGGTTTTGCCGGTAGAGGGGATGAACTGCCAGATGCCTGCCGCGTGTGCGCGTGAGTATGCGTGCGGGTTGAAGCCGCTTTCGATGATGGGCAGGTACGCCAAGTCGCGCGGCAGTCCGGAGTCGGCGAACATCTGCGTCATCATGGGCAGGTAGTAGCCCGCGCGGTGCAGCCAGCGGTCGAAGAAGCCGTTGCGCGTTCGCATGTAGAACATCAGCGCGCGCCGCACACGGTCGTTCCACACCATGGGGACTTCGTATACCACTCCGCGCTTGTTTGAGAGCCGGTGCAGAAAAATGCTGTCTCGCGGCGACAGTTGAAGTGTGTCTAAAAGCGATTCGAGCATGTGCTGCTTGAAGATCATAACCGAAATTTCTTCCGGCATGGAGAAGTTTGCCGGCATGTACTCGGCGTAGATGGAGATTATCTCGGCGACGTAGTCTTGCATTGCGAGCGCTTCGCTGTCTTCCGCGTCGGTGCCGGTGCGCATGAGGAACGCGGACACGCGCCTGAGCATGGAGTCGGCGGCAGCGAACAGGCTGTCTGCGCAGGCGGCGCGCGCCAGTTCCAGAAGCTGGTCTATGTCTATGAGGTCGATGGCCTCGGTCTCGGAGGCCTCTTCAAGTTCCGGAGCGGTGGGGTCTATCCCGAGTTCCTCCGGTTCCTCCTCAACAAGGTCGGCTGTTGCCGGGACCTCTTCGACTACGGGGCCCGGTGTTTCGACTGCCGGGGCGTATTTGACGGACGGGGCGCAGGCGGCAAGAAGCACGGCGGCGCAGACGGCGTACAGCATAAAGGAAATAATATGTTTTCGCAAGGTCATAAACGCATAAAGGGTTAAGTTGATAGGGCGCTGGTAACAGGGGATACATCCCCATAATATAAATTATATTATGCGTCATGGAAGTAGCATATTATTATTGATGTTTTTGCGCAGGCCTGTCTACGCCGCCAGCACTCCCCGCCGCACAAAAAGCGTATGCCCCTTGTGTCCGGCGCACTCGCTTTGGGCTTTGCGGATTCGTTCGCTGACTCGCGCCCGGTCGGACCCGCAGTAGTTGACGTACATTCTGGTCTGTTTGGAGCACAGATCGGTGTGCCCGCACTCCGCACATGAACTTTTGAGGAATCTCATAAAGCTACTCCGTGGACAGGGTGAAAACGCCATGTCTGCCAATAGCCTACCCCTATAAGATAATACACAAAATGTAGTATGTCAAGAGAAAAATTCTACTATATTTTGGGTAATGCTGTATGTCATTGATTTTTAATACTTTATGTGCTCTGTGCTGATTTGTTTATTAATAAAGATTTTTATTTTTTTATTTTTTAATTTTATACTTGAAAAAAAACATAAGTTATTGTATAATTATTCTATTATGACGGAATATTTAGAAAAATACACGCCACAGGCCGACCCTGTCCTCGACCCTTCGGCCGCCGTTGGCGACATTTTTGAGGAATTGCAGCGTCTTTCGCTTCGCAATATCCATCTGCAGGACTATTTGGACCGCATTTTCGGCATTTCTTCCGCTATAATCTACATTTTGGACGCCAACGGCCGTTTTATTTTCGTAAACCGCGCTGTTGAGGAGATCCTCAATATCTCCACCGAGGAGCTTATCGGCAAGCATTTTTCGTTCATTTTGCCGCCTGAGGAGTACGAGCGCGTGAGCCGCGAGGCTGTTTTGCCGCGGATTGCCGGCCGTGCTACGGCGACGGGTAGCGACGCGCCCAAGTTTTTCGACGAGCGTCGCCGCGGCGCCCGGCGGACGCGCAACCTTGAGGTCAGGCTCATGGCCAGGCGCACCGACGACTACCGTCTCATGGCCGGTGGCGTTACAGGCATTGTGGAGGTGGAGGGTGCGTACAGTGTAATGGAGGATACGGAGACATCCGGCGGCAAGCGGGAGGTTTTTCTTGGCAGTCAGGGTGTGATTTTTGATATCACTAAGTACAAGAAGGCCGAGGGCGAGCGTTTGGAGCTCCACAAGCGCCTCTTTCAAATACAGAAGATGGATGCTATAGGCAAGCTTTCCGGCAGGGTTGCGCACGATCTGAACAACAAGCTTGGCAGCATAATCGGCACGGTTGAGCTTATCAAGCAGAGTCTGCAAACCACCAGCCCTGAAACTATGCAGCTTTACTTAGACACTATTCTCTCCGCGTCAAGGCATGCCGCCGATCTTTCCAACCGTCTCTCCGATCTCAGCCGCAAGGGCGAGAGCCCGTTCGAGAGGCTTGACTTTCATATTTTGCTCAGCAGTGTCATGGATTTTGTCGAGTCCATCGCCAGCGGCAACGTGAGTGTGCACAAAATCCTCCTCTCCAAGCAGCCAATTATTATAGGGTCGGAGACTATGCTGCTCAACGCTCTGATGAATCTGATAGTCAACGCGTTTGAGGCCATGAAGAACGGCGGGGGAGTGCTGACCGTCGAAACTAGCGATGCCACGGTAAAGGCGCCGGTAAAAACATCGTTCAACTCTACGCTGAATCCTGGAGAATACCTGCTGATATCGGTGCAGGACACCGGTGTGGGGATGAACGAGGAGGTCAAAAAGAGGCTGTTTGAGCCGTTCTTTACGACCGACGCGGAGAAGGGGCTTGGGCTTGGGCTGGTCAGTATTCGGGAGTGCATCAGGAACCACGGCGGTATCATCAACATGAGGAGCGATTTGGGCAAGGGGTCGCGGTTTGATATCTACTTTCACAAGGCCGATGAGCAGTAGAGCGCGGCGCCGGTGAGTGTCAGGTCGGGGAGCGTTTTTATCTGATATTTTTCTGTGTTGATTAACGGTTTGATGATGTCCCAGCCGCCGCCGGTGGCGATAATTATTGTATTATTGTCGTCTATGCTTAAATATTCCTTGATACATCTCTCCACCGCTCCCGCTGTTCCCAGTAAAATCCCTGCGTTGATACATTTTTCGGTTGATGTTGCCGGAATAGATACGGTATTGCCGCCGTTGTGTAAATTGACGGGCGGTAGTGCGTCAGTTTGATTATGCAGCGCGCGGGCCTGCATTGCGCAGCCGGGCAGTATCGCTCCGCCTTCAAATGTTTTTCCGCCGCGCAGGTAATCTATCGTGATGGCTGTTCCTGAGTTGATGATGATGCAGTTTTGGCTCTTGAACAGCGCTGTGCAGGCGAGGGCGTTGCATATTCTGTCGGCGCCTAAAGTATGCGGGGTTTCGTAGTTGATGGTCATGGGCAGGTTGTTGTGAGCTTTGATGATGTTGATATCATCAATCCCCCCGCATAGCTCTTTAGCCTTGTCTGCCAAGGCTTTAACGCAGGATGCGATGTTGGCTTTGCGGATGGGCTGATGGGCAGATACGATACTTTGTATTGATGGCCGGAAGCGCACTTCAAATTCCGCATTGTCGATATCAACACGGCCGGCGCAGGACAGCGTATTCGTGTCGACAGCGGCGATATGTGTTCTGGTGTTGCCGATATCTATTGCCAGTACGTTATTCATCATTTTCGTCATCCTCCAAAAACTGCAATGCCCCTGAGGGCAGCAGTACATCCTTGCCGTCTACCTCAAGCCGCAGGCGCCCGTCCATGTCGACGGTGATAAACTTGCCTATGTATTGGTTGACGACTGCTTTGGCTCCCCGTTTGTACAGATATCCTGAATATAATTTATGGACGACGGCCGGATCGTCGCTGTTAAGGTATTGCCGGTATTCGTTGATGATCTCTTCCAGCAGTTGGTCCGGTGATACTTCGTGTCCGGTTTCTATGAGCGTTGATGTCGCGTGGCTGCGCAGGTGTTTTGGGAAGTCGTCTATGCCGATATTGATGTTGATCCCGAATCCTATTATCATTACATTTGGCTTATCGGGGATATTTTCCAACAGTATGCCGGTGATTTTGCGGTCTCCCCAGTAGATATCATTGGGCCATTTTATTGTTATGGGCGTTTTGTCGCCGGCGATGCTTTTCAGTGAGTCGTGGATGGCGAGCGATATTGCCCGGTTGTGTTCAAAGTGTGTTGATATGTCGCTTATGGGGGTAACTATTGATACCCACAGTCCGCCCGGATGGCCGGAGAAAAAGTTTTTTTCGCCTCGTCCGCGCCCGTTGGTTTGCCGCGCTGCCCTGATAATTGTCAATCCGTTATCCGGAAAATCATTTAGGGATTTCGCGTAGGTATTTGTCGAATCGACCTCTATTAAGTTAATATACCGGTGTTCCACGTTACACCATCACTAAGTGGATATCAAGCGCCGCCACACTGTGGGTTATCGCGCCCGACGATATGAAGTCTACGCCTGTTGCCGCTATTGCCGGCAGGGTGGAGAGCGAAATGCCTCCGCTTGCCTCGAGTTCGATATCGTATCCGGAAGCGTTGCGTTTTTTTACGCATGCCTCAATCTCCTGCTGGCTCATGTTGTCGAGCATGATGCGGTTGGGCTTTAGGGGCAGGGCTTCCATAAATTCGTCTGTTGACTGGATTTCTATTTCGATTAGCGGAGTGTCCTTATTTCCGCGCCAGGCGAGCGCTTTGGAGAGCGCCTGCTTGACTCCGCCGGCGTGTTTGACGTGCGTGTCCTTTATAAGCACCATGTCGTACAGCCCGAAGCGGTGGTTACCCCCGCCGCCGTGGCGCACCGCTGCCTTTTCCAGCGCGCGCAGGCCGGGAGTCGTTTTCCTTGTGTCAAGCAGGCGGGTTTTGGCGCCGCCGAGAACCTCGGTCATTCTGTAAGTAGCCGTGGCGATGCCGCTGAGGCGCTGGAGCAGATTGAGGATGGTGCGCTCGCCGGAGAGGATAGACCTCACGGGGCCGCTGATCTTGCAGATAATGGTTCCCGGTTCCAGTTTATCACCGTCTTGCCGGCAGAGTTCTATTTTTGTTTGCTGAGTGGATGTTGTTGATGACGCCGCCGTCGTCCGCGAGTCGACCAGTTCAAACAGCGGCGCGATAAGCGTTACGCCCGACAGCACACCCGATTGCTTGGTGCGAATATGCGCTTCGCCTCTGTCATCGTCGCTGAAAACAGCCAGGGACGTAATGTCCCCGGCCGTTCCAAGATCCTCGGATAGAGCATTTTTAAGGATATCGACGATATCATCAGCGATTACATTCTGCTTTAGCACAGGTATCCTTTATTTTCAAAGTACGCCCTTATCCGACCATGCCAACCATGTCGAACATCGGCATGTACATAGCGATAAGGATGCCACCGACGATCACGCCTAATACGCAAATCATTATCGGCTCGATGATCGACGTGAGCGCTTCGACGGCCGCGTCGACCTCTTCCTGATAGAATTCAGAGACTTTCTTGAGCATACCCGACAGGTCGCCGGTTTTCTCACCAACCGAGATCATGTGTATGACCATTGGCGGGAACACGCCTGTTTCCGACAGTGGTTCCGCTATCGACAAGCCGCCCTGAATCTTTTCGAGTGTACGCATGATGCCGACCTCCAGCACCCTGTTGCCCGCAGTCTTGGCGGTGATGTTGAGCGCCTCCAAAATTGAAACGCCGCTTGACAGGAGCGTCGAGAGTGTTTGAGAGAAGCGGCTGACTGAACTTTTGCGTTCCAGGTCGCCGAAGACCGGTAGTTTCAGCTTTAATCCGTCTAAGTAGAGTCGCCCTTTATTCGTTTTGTAGTATTGCAGGAGAGCGATAATGAATGTTACCAACAAAATTGCTGTTGTTGCACCGCCCCATCCCACTAAGAAGTTTGAGAGGTCCATGACAATTTTTGTGGGCAGCGGCAGTTCACCGCCCATATCTACGAACATCTGCGCGAAAGTGGGTACAACAAAACCGAGCATTGCAGCCACCGCGCCTACCGCCACCACGAGAACGATGACAGGATAGGTCATGGCTCCCTTGATCTTGCGGCGCAGCGCCTCTGCTTTCTCCTGATATTCGGCGAGGCGGTTGAGTACGCCGTCTAAATTACCGGATTGCTCGCCTGCCGCGACCATGTTGCAGTAGAGCGTGTTGAACGCCTTGGGGAACCTCGCCATCGCGTCGGCAAGGTTGTTACCGCCCTGGATGTCGGCGGAGACTTGCTTTATGGATTTGGCCAACTCCTTGTTCTCGGTTTGCGCGCCGAGAATGTCGAGACATTGTACCAGGGGAAGTCCAGCGCTCACCATCGCAGCGAACTGGCGCGTGAAGCGGGAGACGTCTTGTAGCTTGATACGTGAGGGCATCTTGGGCAGGCTGATGGATAAGCCTCCTGATTTTAGTGACATCACGCGGATTCTTTTACGGCGTAACTGAGCTTCGGCGTCGGCTTTGGAGGGGGCTTCGATAGTGCCTTTTACTTGACGGCCGTCGCTTACACCTACGTATTCGAATTTTCCCATAATATATTGGTTTTTCCTTTTTTTTGTTTTTGGGGACAGGGGCGATGCCCCCGTAACGCCCCCTATTCTAAAACCTATATACGCTAAAACCCATATTCTAAAACCGACTACCCAAAACCGGTACGGCAACGTCAACACATATTAAAATCGGTACGGCAATAACAAAATCAACATCAACGGCAAAATCAACACCTGTTAAGGATCACCAATTAGTTTTCTTAAGCTTTCGGGTTCAGGGCTTCGTCCGAAGGCGTCTTTTTTTGTTATCAGGCGCCTTTGGAAGAGGGAGGCCAGTTGGCTGTTCATTGTTTGCATGCCGAATTGCTGGCTGATTTCTATTACGCCCTGGAGTTGGTGTATTTTGTCTTCGCGTATCATTGAGCGTACCGCCATTGTCGCTACCATGATTTCGCAGGCCATTACGCGGCCGCCGCCTACGCGTGGGATTAAGGACTGGCTTATGATTCCTTCAAGGACCATCGACAGCTGGGTGCGGACCGTTTCCTTCATTTCCGCAGGGAAGACGTCGATGATGCGGTTGATGGTTTGGGCCGCCGAGTTCGTGTGCAGGGTCGCAAGTGTCAAGTGCCCCGTTTCGGCGATACTCAGAGCTGCCTGAATCGTTTCCAGGTCTCGCATTTCACCGATGAGCACTACGTCAGGGTCTTGACGCAGGGCCACGCGCAGGGCTGCGGCGAAACTCTTTGTGTCTTGGTGCACCTCGCGCTGGTTGATTATGGATTTTTTGTGGTTGTGTACGAACTCTATGGGGTCTTCGACCGTGAGGATGTGCCCCTCGCGCTCGGAGTTGATCTTGTCGATCATCGAGGCCAGCGTTGTGCTCTTGCCGCTTCCCGTGGGCCCTGTTACCAGCACCAGCCCGTTGGGGCGCTCTGTTAGCTGTTTGACCACCGGCGGCAGGCCCAGCTCTTCTATCGGCCTGATGAGGTGCGGGATAAGACGGATCGCCGCCGTGCAGTTGCCGCGCTGCAGAAAGACGTTCACGCGGAAACGCCCCATGTTCTGAACGCCAATGGCGAAGTCTACCTCTTTGTTCTGCTCAAAATTCTTGCGCTGCTGCTCGCTCATGATGGTATACGCGAGCTTCATCACCTCGTCGCCGGCCAACCGCTCCGACATGACGGGAACCAGACGGCCGTCCACGCGGTAAAGCGGGGGAGAGTTGGCCGTGAGGTGCAGGTCGGACGCCCTGATGTCGACCATTTTTTTCAGCAGATCGTGAATGTTTGTCATAATGCGTTACCCTTTACGTGTATAGATATTTTTTATTTACGATGATACACGACTCCCGCCATATCATCCACTCTAATTGTTCAGTTCCATAATTTCATCTTCCAAACGTCCGCCGCGTGTTACGACGTAGCGCTCAATACCTCCTCCACCGTGGTTAAGCCCGCCTTCAGCTTCTCAATCCCCGCCATTCGGAGGCTTGTCATTCCCTCCTCAACCGCCGTCTTCTTGATAAGATAGGGCGGCTTCTTGTCCATCACCATCTCCTGGATGTTTGTGGTGATGGGCAGTACCTCGTACAGGCCGGCCCGGCCCTTGTACCCGGTGCCGTTGCATATCGGGCAGCCGGCCCCTTTATAGAAAGTAATATTTTTCAACTCTTCGGGGGGAAGTTTTAAAAATTGTACGTGTTCGTTATTTTTGGGGTCTACCGGTTGCTTGCACTCCGGGCAGACTAACTTTATGAGCCGCTGGGCGATTATGAGCCGCACCGCCGACGCGCAGAGGAAGACGTCTATTCCCATGTCGGTCAGGCGCGTGAGCGTAGACGCCGAGTCGTTCGTGTGCAGCGTGCTGAGCACCAGGTGCCCCGTCAGCGCGGCCTTGACGGCTATTTCGGCGGTCTCCAGGTCGCGGATTTCGCCCACCATTATGACGTCGGGGTCCTGGCGCAGGAACGACCGCAGCGCCGACGCGAAGGTCAGGCCTATGGCGGGGTGCACGTTGATTTGGTTGATCCCGTCGATATTGTACTCCACTGGGTCCTCGGCCGTCATTATGTTGATGTTCGGCTTGTTGAGCGCCGAGAGGGCGGAATAGAGCGTCGTAGACTTGCCGCTCCCCGTCGGCCCGGTCACCAGTATCATACCGTAAGGCGCCAGGAGCGCCTCCTTGATCTGCGACAGGGCTTTCGGCTGGATGCCGAACTTGCTCATGTCGAGCTTCAGGTTAGACGAGTCGAGTATGCGCATAACCACCTTCTCGCCGAAGATGGTGGGGGTTGTGGAAACGCGCAGGTCCACCACGCGGTTTCCAGTCTTGATCTTCACGCGGCCGTCCTGCGGGAGCCGCCGCTCCGAGATGTCGAGTTCCGCCATGATCTTGATGCGCGACGTCAGCGACGAGCGCAGGCGGTAGGGCAGGGGAGGCATCTCCACCAGCATACCGTCTATTCGGTAGCGCACGCGCAAAATATTCTGGTAGCACTCTATGTGTATGTCGCTCGCGCCCTTGCGTATCGCCTCCGACATCAGGTGGTTCACAAGCTTCACCACCGGCGCGTCGGAAACCCCCGCCGCAATGTCTTCAGGTTCGTTGTCTTGCGCGTCCGTTACCACCTCAAGGCCGCTGTCGCCCTTGACCTCCTTGAGGATGTTGTCCATGCTGCTGTCGGCCTGGTAGTTGATGTTTATAGCTTCCTGGATCTCCTTGGCCGGGACGAGGATCGGCTTGACGGTGCAGCCGGTCAGGAACTTGATGGCGTCGAGCATGAAGATGTTTTTCGGGTCGCTGATTGCCACGGTCAGCATTCGGTTCGTCTTGTTGATCGGGATGATCGTGTACCGCTGAGCGATGTCGAACGGCACAAGGTCCACCACGTATGGGTCAAACTCCATCTCACGGAGCGTAAGTTTGCCCATGCCGAGCTGTTTGGACAGGAAGTGGGTGATCACCTCCTCGTCGGATATGGCTTTGGTGGCGATGAGCGCCTCGCCGAGCATAACCCCCTGGACAGTTTGGTACTTTAGCCCTTCAAGCAACTGCCCTTTGGTGATTATTCCGTTTTCGACAAGGATTTCCCCGAGTTTCTTGGACATTGGATGCGGCCGGCCCTTTGGTTATCGCTGTTATTATAGTATATTATATCATATTGATTATACGATAATTGCGGCCTAAAATCAATATCCATCGACTAATTTTAATTTTTGACCCTTTACCTTGAAATCATACCTGAAATGGGTGCCTGCGGGGCCTGTTTTGCAGATGATGTTTTGCCCTGACGGGGCGGAGCAGGGTGGATGGACGGCCAGCAGGCGGGGGCGGAAGCGGTCCCGGACGTCCAAAACCGTCCTCTCGTCAGCCGGCGGGAGGATCATCAGCTCCAATTTTTCCCGAAATAGCGTGGACGCGCCGGCGGGGGGAGGGATAAATATTGACGAGTCGCATATCAACACCGAAACCTTTTCAAACGTCAGCAATACCGCCGTCGTACTGTCGGCAAAGGGTCTGACGACCTTCCAGTTTGCGGCGCCCGAAGAGTCCGGGGAGGGTAATTCGCTGTCGTTTGCCGGCAGCGCCCCGGTTACCTTAAATGTGCTGATGACGGACGTGTCGTTCCCGAACTTCGCGGCGATGCAACTGACCGTGTACTCGCCGTGGCTGCCGTGGAGGCCGTCTATGCGTACCATGTTCCGCGCGCCGAACGGTGGCACCCCGCTTTTGCCGTACCAACTGAGGATCCCGATGCCCAAAACAGTGAAAAACACGCGTAACATGCGCTTGACGTTGAACTTTTTGACTCCCGCGTCCAAATAGGTGCGCCGCTTGGCCGTTGCTCTTTCCCGGTAACTGATAGCGCCGCCCTTTCCGATTTGCGTTTTGCAAGTCAATTTATGTATATTAATATGTATTGATGACGCGTTGTTTATGTGTAATATACTATTCCGAACCGGAGAAACCGATATGAAACGCATTTTATTGGCCATAACGATGATAACGTCCGCCCTCGCCCTGCTTGTAGCCGGTTGCACCCCCGCCGCGAAGGCCGGCCCGGGCGCCGTCAGCAGCGAACCGACAACAGCCGTCGCCGGCGAACGCCACCACCACACCGCCCCAGCCGACCCGCGGACCCACTACAGCCCAGCCGCCGGACGCACGTTCTTAGACACCTTGAACCAGGGCAAAGAGGTCGCTCTGGCTCCCGAAGACCTCCCCGCCCTGGAGGTAGCGACAGTCAGCCTCATCGCCGCGCCGAGCGGCAGCGCCGCAGAAGCCGCCACGTCGGAACCCCGTTTCCGCATACAGATTTTGGCCTCAAGCCAGATAGATATGGTGAGAAAGGCCAAGCTGGAAGCCGAATCCGTACTGGAACTGCCGGTATTTATGGTGGCGGAACAGGCGCTGTACAAGCTCTATGTTGGGGAATTTAAGACAAGGCAGGAGGCGGACACGGCTCTGCCGGAGGTTAGGAAGAAGGGGTACGGGGATGCCTGGATTGTGGGACCAAGATAAAAATAACAATGTATATATAATAGGGAGGGACAGTATATGAGTGCCAATATCAACAACGGTAAAACAATAAGCGGTGGGGTACGCCTGCTTCTTACTGTACTGGCGACAGCGGTATTTTGCGTATCGGGTATGGTCGGATGCAACGGCGACAGTGGCACTGGAGGCGGTGAAAATGGCGGCGACAACGGTGGCGACAACGGTAGCGGCAATGACAGCGGCATTGTCGATGGCTTTTTTACCGATTCGCGGGATGGCCGGCGCTATGGCGCGATAAGCGTAGGCTACTTGATATGGATGACCGAGAACCTGAATTATACGGGGCATGCAAACGGTAGAAGCTGGTGTTATGACGATATAGCCTCAAACTGCGCGAAATACGGCAGATTGTACGACTGGGATGCCGCCATGAGCGCCTGTCCGGCCGGCTGGAACGTGCCAACCCATTTAAACTGGAACGATTTGATTTCGAACGCCGGCGGCAGTACCGCGGCGAGTACAGCGCTTAAATCAGAAGCGCCGGGCTGGGACGGTACCAACACCCTCGGTTTTTCAGCGCTGCCCGGCGGTTCACGCGAAGTAGACGGCAACTTTTACGGTGCCGAAGCGAACGGCAACTGGTGGACTGCCTCGGAAGGCGGGGACAACGCGTTAAGTCGGGTTATATTTTCGGGTACCGGCAATACGAGGCAGCACGAGGATCCCAAGGGTATGGGGTATTCGGTCCGCTGCGTCCGGCGAAACTGAACCGGCGGTGGGAGGCTGCGATTTTAATTTTAAATTTTCGCCGTTGACTTCCTACCTGTTTAATGGTACAATATACTATAGAATATAGTATCTATAATACTATTTTTTTCTTGACTTTGATATATTTTTAAATTATCTTAAATTTGAGGGATTTCATACCCGTATACTATCCCGTATACTATATGGAGTATTGTGTCCATCAAAAAAGTACAAAAAAAATAAAAAAATTTAAAAAAAAGTAACAGATTTGCGACGATGGCCTGTTACATCAGTAGGTGATGTACCGGTTTGACGGGTAAACAATTTATCTTGCCATTATATAATGGGGGGAAGGAGTCGTTATGAAAACTTCAAAAAATCGGCAGTTTGCATTCAGTGCGGCCGGGGTGTTGGTGTGTCTGGGGCTTGTGTTCTGTCTGGCGCAGGCGGTGTCGGCTCAAGTCTTTGAGCCGACGGTACCTATTGATGTCACTTTTTACGATTTCCGCTCCGACCGCTCGAACCCTGAGTTTGAGCAGCCGCACGGGACGTATAACGGCAGTTCCCGGGTTCACAGGCCTGGTATGGTAGATACCCTGTTAGACAGAGACGGGAAGCCCAGAACCAGAAACATGACGTTGGGTAACCGCGGTGAGATGACCAGAAGCACCTTTAACGATCCATACCTGAATT
>Ga0123356_10002258_pt1 | contig 20783 bp, 21 predicted proteins | sample TergutEmb28metaG_2_FD_92546 | JGI IMG/M metagenome (GOLD analysis project Ga0123356, IMG submission 92546) | Embiratermes neotenicus P3 segment gut microbial communities from Petit-Saut dam, French Guiana - Emb289 P3 | ecosystem: Host-associated > Arthropoda: Insects > Digestive system > Gut ... | reverse complement strand
GGTGAGCTGTGGCCCGCCGGCGCGCCGGCGCCGCCCGAGCCAGCCGGGGCGGATGACGGGGGTCAGGATCACGGGGACGGCCAGGGAAAAGCCGGCGGCCCGCCACCTGAGGCGGGCCTCCCCCGGCCGGGTTTGTCGCGGTCCAGCCTGCGACGGGACCGGCACACCGGACCTGCCCGCCGCACGCTGAGCCGGGCCGAGCTGGCCAGCCGGCATCCGGCGTTCGCCGACGTGTCGCCCGAGGTCGGCGAGCTGGACACCGACTCGCTCGCGGAGATGTTCAGCAGCGATCCGGACGCGGCGGCCGCCTTGCTGGCCGATCTCAGCCAGGCCACCGACAGCTCGCTCCGGGCGCTCGCCCGGCGGCTTGCCGCGCGCGTGTTCATCCAGCTCGGCGCCGCAGGCCGGCAGCCGTCGCGCGGTCCGCGGCGGATCCGGTCGGTGGTGCGCGGCACCGGTGACGTCGATCTCGACGCCACCCTGGACCGGCTCGCCGGCCAGTGGCCGCCTCCCCCGGATGATCTCGTGACGCGGTCCTGGCAGGCGCACCACCGGTCGGTATACCTGCTTGTGGACGCCAGCGGCTCGATGTCCGGTCTTGCCCTGGCCATGGCCGCAGTCGCCACGGCGAGCGTACTGCTCGCCGCGGAAGGCAGGCTGGACGCTGGCGCGATGGCGTTCGCCGGCACCGTGACGGTGCTGCAGCCGCCGGGCGTACGTCAGCCGCCCGAGCAGGTGGTGGGCCGGCTGCTCGGGCTGCGCGGGCACGGACTCACCGACGTGGCGGCTGCCCTGCGCAAGGCCGCAGTCGGCCTCGCCGGAGTTGCCGCAGGTGAGCGAAGCGTCGTGCTGCTGTCCGACTGTGTCAGCACGACGGGCGCCGACCCGGCGGACGCCCTGGCGGGCATCGACCGCCTCGACGTGTTGTACCCCGTGCCAGCGGGCCGGGAGCAGGATCCGGGCTCCGCGGCGACCGCCGAGCGGCTGGCCAGGCTCGGCGGCGGCATCTGGCGTCCGGTCAGCACCCTCGCCGATATCCCGGCCGCGCTGACTTTGCTCCTGTCCGGCCGCTAGAGCGTCGCAGACCTTGATCGATGCCTGGTTGCTACCCCTATGGCGGTACCAACCAGGCACCCACGAGCCTCTACGCCTCACCGGCTCCCAGCCCAACGACGCCGACGGCCACCGTTGCGCACTGCGACGAGTCCCGCCAGAATCAGCGCGGCACAACCGCAGATCGCGGCGCCACTAGCGATCGCAGGCCTCGTCGCAGCGGGGACACAAGCTCGAGCAGCTGCCCCTTCTGGATGTCCTCACTCACCGGGCCAGCCACTGTGTCGGGTGACAGCTCGGGGAGCAGCCGGGCCAGCCTCGGTCCAGCTAGGCCAAGCACGGTGGCCAGCTCGCCAGGCGGCAGGCTGCGGGCGAGAGCGCGCAATGCGTCGACGAGCGGAGCGAGCGGCAGGCCTTCGGCACCCAACTCGACGCACTGTCCGGTCAGCACAAGGAACCCGGCCTCGGCCGCGCCGCCGGTTAGCTCGCCGACTAACCGGGTTTTGCCGACTCCGGCCTCCCCACCGATGATGGCGAACGCCGACTGCCCGGTGGCTGCTCGTTGCACTAACGCGCTCAGGGCGGTCAGCTCAGCGCGGCGGCCGATGAAGACTGGGCTCACCAAGCTCGCACTCACGGTCAAACGGTGCCACAAGTAGCAGCTTCGCCGCGCGGCTAACGGATCCAGCTCGAACGAATTCAAGCAGCGCGGGGTGGACCTGAGTGGCGCCGGCCTTCGGATGTATCCATTGCGCCGCGTTGCCCGTCAATGCGGGCGTGCGGTGAGCAACAGTGACCTCCGCGTCTCGAGAAGAAAGAGAGCATGATCATGAACCGCTTCCGGAAAGCGGGCATAACCACCACAGCGGCCGGCGTGGCCGCCGTGGCTTTCGTCGCGCTGGGCGGCGCGGCCGCAGCGCCCGCCGCAGCCGATACCAGCTATAGCGTGACTGCGGCCATCGGCGTCGGCAGCTTTTCGTACGGAGTGGCGGTCGACCCGGTCACCCGCACCGTCTACGCCGCGAACTCAGACAGCGACACCGTGTCGGTGATCGACGAGGCTACCCGTGAGGTCAGTGCCACCATCAGCACCGGCGCCGGCAGCGCGCCGTGGGCAGTGGCCGTGAACCCGGTCACCAACACCATCTACGTGGCCGACAGCGGGAGTAACACGGTAGCTGTGATCGACGGGGCAACCAACACCGTCACCGCGACCATCGGCATCGACGACGTCGGCGGCGTCGGCGGGGGCAGTGACCCGACCGACGTGGCGGTAGACCCGGCCACTAACACCATCTATGTCGCCAATCAGTACAGCAACACCGTGGCGGTGATCGACGGGGCGACCAACACCGTCAAGGCCAACATCGACGTCGGCACGTGGCAGTGGGCGCTCACGGTCAACCCCCGCACCGACACCGTCTACGTTGCTGACAAGAACAACAATGTGCAGGTGATCGACGGGGCCACCGGTACCGTCAAAGCCATCGTTGGCGTAGGCAAGGTCCCACGGGCGCTGGCGGTGAACCCGGCAACCGGCACCGTCTATGTGGCCAACAACTTCGACTACACCATCTCGGTTATCGACGGGTCCACCAACACCGTCACGGCAACGCTGAGCGACGGCATCATGCCGGCCGGTGTTGCAGTGGACCCTGCCACTAACACGGTCTACGTGTCTAACGAGTTCGGCAATGGCACCGACGGCACCGTGGCCGTTATCGACGGCGCCACCAACACCATCACCGCCACTGTTGTGTTCCAGGGCGGCTGGCAGGACGGGCTAGCCGTGGACCGGGCAACCCACGCCGTCTATGTGGGTGACAGTGACGACGTGATGGTGATCACGCCCCACCACCACCGTGGCGATCCAGCTGGTGGAAACCAGCAGCAGTCACTCCGATCGGCGACGTCATGATGTATCGATCGCCGCTCGTTCCTCGTCTCAGCACTGACAATGACTCACAGGAGGGGTTTCACATGATCGTCAACGAGAGCCGGATAGACCGGGCGCTCCGCGGCGCTGGGGCAGCCGCCTCGCTTATCGTCGCGTTCTCGGTGGGTGCAACATCCCCGGCAGGCATCGCGCTGCTGGTGCTCGCCGCGCTCCTGACCGGAACTGCGGGCACTGGGTTCTGCCCGGTGTACTGGATCTTCGGGTTCCGGACCAACAAGCCGGCCCGCACTCCCGAATCCCGGCAGCCGGACCTTGTCCGCCACTAGCGCGGCAGCTGGTGCCAGGGGCGCTGCCCCTGGCACCACGCCATCCGCGGAACTGGCCGAGCAGGTACCCGGCATGCTGCGCTACGCCCGCACCCTGGTACGGGACCCCAGCGAGGCCGAGGACCTTGTCCAGGATGCCGTCGTGCGGGCCCTGGAGAAGTGGGACTCCTACCGAGGCGAGGCCTCGCGCGCGACATGGCTGCACCGCATACTGCACAACCTGGCGGTAGACCAGGCACGTCGACGGCGCGAAGACGTCGTCGACGTGCCCAGCCAGGATGCCGCCCGGCATGTCGAGGCCCTCTGGCGAGACGAGACCTACACCGTCGATGCCGCGATCGTCACCGAACGCGCCGAAATGCGTCGTGAGCTGCAGGATGCCTTGCTGCAGCTGCCGCTGATCTACCGCTCTGCTGTCGTCCTGCACGACAGCGAGGGCCTGACACTGCCGCAGATCGCGCACATCCAGCAGGTGGGCCTGCCAGCCGCCAAGGCACGATTGCGGCGAGGCCGAATGATGCTCGTGAGCTACCTCGCCGAAGGACCGCATGACCGAGAAGACCGAGGGTTCCCCATGAGGTGCTGGGATGCGCGCAGCAAAGTGTCCGACTACCTCGACGGCGACCTCGGCGAGCGGGACCGGATCCGGCTCGAACGCCATCTCGGCGGGTGCCCCACGTGCCCGCCACTGTATGCAGGCCTCGTCGGGGTGCGCGACGCCATGGGCAGGCGCCGGGATCCCGACGATGTCATCCCGGCTCGGATACGGGATCGAATTCATACCGATAAGGACTGACCAGCCTGCAACTTGAACGAGTTCAATATCTCTCCGCTAGCTATGGACAACGGCGGCCTGTGGAGAGATATTGAACATGTTCAAGTACCCACGGGGGGACACCCCCCGTGAGCCCCCGAACGAGGTGGCCATGGTCATCGCTCTTTACGTGTTCTACCTCGCCATCTGCGCCGGCCTCACCGTCGTCGTCGGCTCCGCGCTGGCGCGCAGCGGCCGGGTCGTGATGACCGCGATGTTCGGTGATGAGGGCCTTGCCGATGCGGTCAGCAAGCTCGCCGTCCTGGCGCTCTACCTGCTGAACTTCGGCTACGTAGCCCTCACCCTCGGCGCGCCCGATCACAGCACGACCGCGGCAAAGGCCGTGGCAGTGCTGCTGGTCAAGCTCGGCGAGGAACTCCTCGTGCTGGGCGGCCTGCACCTGACCAGCCTGATTGTCCTCGCCAGGGTCCGGCGCCGGCAGCGGCTGGCCGGCAGCGAGCCAGCGCCGCCCCCGTGGCTGGTGCAGCGCACGCCCAGGGCCGGCGCGGGCACGCGGGCATCGTGACCGACCACGAGTTGACGTCGCGCGCGGAGCAGACCAGGTCGGCTATCGTGACTGCCGCACTGCGGCTCTTCCGGGAGAACGGGTACGACGCGACCACGATGCGGGCGGTCGCGACGGAGGCCCGCGTGTCGACCGGCAACGCGTACTACTACTTCGCCTCGAAGGAAGAGCTGATCCGCGAGTTCTACGCGCGCAGCCTGGCCGACCACGCTCTCGCGGCCCGCCCCGTGCTCGAAGCCGAGACCGAGTTCGCGGTACGGCTGCGCGGCACGCTCCGCGCGCTCGTCGACGTGCTGGGGCCGTATCACGAGTTCGCCGCCAAGTTCTTCAAGCACGCGGCCGAGCCCAGCAACCCGCTCAGCCCGTTCAGCCCGGAGTCCAGCCCCGTGCGCGAGGCGTCCACCGCGCTCTACCGTGAGGTGATCGACGGCTCGACGCTGCGCACCAGCCGGGAGCTGCGCGACCAGCTGCCCGAGCTGCTCTGGCTGTACTCGCTCGGCGTCATCCTGTTCTGGGTGCACGACAGCTCGCCGGGATGCGCGAAGACCTACACGCTGATCGACCGCACGGTGCCGCTGGCGGACCGGCTGATCTCGCTGGCCAGACTCCGCGTACTCAGCTCTACGCTCACCGACGTGATCTCCATCATCGACGACATCCGTCGTTGATCAGGCGCCGCCATATGTCCGGCCTGCACCGCCGAGAGCCTCGCGGTCGACAGCGGCGATGCAGGCGCTGAGAAACGCGATCAGGCCGACAACGACGGCGGCCGCTACCGGGGCCGCTACCGCGAGGAGGATGCGGACAGCAGCGCCGCCATGCACGGTCGCGCCCCACCAGGCCAGCCCGGCAATCATAGCCAGCTCGACCAGAAACGCCAGCGACTCATTGATCGCGTGCATACGAGGCGGCAGGGGCCGCGGGCTCATATCAAGCACGGAGTGAGCATCCTCCATTCCGGGGCATCGGCCTCAGCCGCCAGCGGGCGGTACCCAGATGCCGCGCTCGTGCATGAGCTGTATCTGCTTGTCGATGACCTCGCGCCGGTAATCCTCGTGGCTGTACGGCACACGATCGGCGTAGAGGTTCTTGGGGTACACAGGCTGGTCGTAGATGAGCTGGTACTGCTCGGTCGTCAGGTCCTTGAGCCAGTTGTCCCACTGCGCGCTCGCCCGGAACTTGCGCAACGCCTCGATGTCGATCGTCCCGGCCACCCACGAAGAGCCGGCGCTGTAGTCGTGCCGGCCGACGATCTGACCGCGGTAGTCGATGACAGCGGACCCGCCGCCAAACGTGTCGATCGGGATGTCAGACTCGGCGTCCAGGTAGTACGTGCCGACGTTGCACGCGATCAGGTAGAAGTTGTTGTCGAGAGCGCGGGCCCGGTTCTGGATCTCGAACAGCCCGTTGCCGACGTGCGGGTGCGGGTACGGGCCGCGATAGACCACCTCGGCCCCGTTCATGGCGAGGCCGCGCGCGTTCTCCGGGTAGGAGCCCTCGTTGGCCATGAGGTAGCCGAGCCGGCCGATGGCCGTGTCGGCGACCGGGTAGAACGCGTCGAGCGTGCAGCCGTAGAGCTCGATCCAGCGGTCCCAGACGTTGTGCGGCGTGACCGAGTGCTCCACCGGCAGGAGGGGAACCACCTTGTGATGGCGAAGGACAATCTCGCCATCGGGGCTCAGCACGAAGCCAACATTGAAAAACCGGCCGGGGAACTCCTGATGCCGCGCCTTCGCCTGCGCCATGATGAACGCATCCCACTTGCGGGCCAGCTCGCCGAGATAGTCCGTCTCCGGGCCGGGGATGTCGATCGCGCACTCGCGGGCGAAGTTCTCGTGGTCGAGGTCCAGCACCTCGTCGTTGAAGCCCTGCAGGCTGCCCTCCGGAACAGCGATGAGCCGGACCGGCAGGTCCAGGCTGGACAGCCACGACGCAGCCTTGATCAGGTGCGAGATGTGCTCGAGGTTCGTGCGGATCTCGTCGCGGTGCCGGATGCCGCGCATCGTGGGGACTAAGCCAACGGCTTGATAGGGCTCGATCATCGGGCATCCCTTCGGCCGACGTGTCTCCCCCATGCTCCCGGGGCGGCTGCGGCCCTGTCTGCGCTCGGGAGTCACGAAAGTGCCGACGATGACCTTATTTCGCGGCGAGTGATGCCTTCGCGCCCGCCGGGCAGTCAGCCGAGGTGCGCGGTGTCGTTGAAGCCGCGCACGATCCACCGGTCGGGGGTCAACACGAGCCGCGAGATCGACGCGTTGTCGGCGCCGGTAAAGGCAAACGAGCGCGAGCCGGTCGCCAGCGCGAGAACCTGGCCGATGACGCCGCCGTGGGTGAACGCGGCGACGCACTGGCCGGGATGGGCAGCCGCGATCCGGTCGATCGCGGCACGGACGCGCTCGGCGAGTGCATCAGCCGGCTCAGCGCCGGGGATCACGTCCCACCGTTCCTCGGCCATCATCCGCAGGGCGATGGGATGACCCTCGGCGACGTTCTTGCGGAACACGCCGCCTTCCCAGTCGCCGAGGTGCACCTCGCGGAGCCCGGCCTCCACGGTGGGCGTCAGGCCGAGTTCGCCGGCGAGCGGCGCAGCCGTCTGCGCGGTGCGCCGCATCGTCGAGACGTAGAGGGCGTCGATGCCGCGTCCGGACAGCCGCCCGGCCACACGGCGTGCCTGTACCTCGCCGTCGGCGGATAGCGGCGGGTCGCCCTGGCCGTCGATGAGATCGAACAGCGTGCCATCGACATAGGCCTGCGACTGCCCGTGCCTCACCAGCAGCAGGTCGGTCGCGCCCGGCGGCACCTGGAAGGGACGCTGCCGGAACGCCGGCGGCTCGGTCTCTGACTCGGGAACCTCTGCCTCAGTCACATTCCAGACCATACCGGTCAGCGGGATTGCGGCAGCTTGAAGGAGGCCTTCTTGGCGCCGGACGCGGATGGCGGGGGCACCACCGGCCCGATGTCGCCATCGGGCGCCTCGTCCAGGTCGACGATCACGGGCGCGTGATCGCTCGGCCCGGTGCCCTTGCGCGCCTGCCGGTCGACCCAGGCAGCCTTCACCCGGCCCGCCACCGGGCCCGTCGCGAGGACGAGATCGATGCGCATACCGAGGTCCTGGTGGAACATGCCGGCCCGGTAGTCCCAGTAGGTAAACACGCGCCGGTCCGGCCACCGCTCGCGGACGACGTCATGCAGGCCGGCGGATACAAGACTCGCGAGTGCGGCCCGTTCCGGCCCGGTGACGTGGGTCTGGCCCACATAGGCCGCCGGATCGAAGACGTCGGCGTCTGTCGGCGCAATGTTCATGTCGCCGCAGACGATCGCGGCATCGGGCGCCTTCCTGACGGTCTCCTCGAGGGCAGCCAGCCAGTGCAGCTTGTACTGGTAGTGATCCGAGTCGGGCTCGCGGCCGTTCGGCACGTAGACCGAGTGGACCCGGACGCCTCCGCACGTCGCGGCGATCGCGCGTGCTTCCGGGTCTGGAAAGCCGGGCGCGCCCTCGAGGCCCGGCACCACGTCGTCGAGACCCACGCTGGACAGGATGGCGACGCCGTTCCACCGCGGCTCGCCGTAGAGGGCGAGCTCATAGCCGCGGCTCTCCAGATCCTTCCCGAGCAGGTCGGTGAAGGCCTTGTCCGACAGCTTGGTCTCCTGCAGGCAGACCACGTCCGGCTGCCGCTCGTCCAGCCACGGCAGCAGCCGCGGCACCCGCTGCTTCACGGAGTTGACGTTCCAGGTGGCGATCCGCATCGTGCCCAACAATAGCCGCGCGCTGACGATCAGTTCGCGTCAGACGATGCCATGGCTGCTCGCACTTCGCCGACCGCTCGCCGGGCGACGTCGCTGAACTCCTCGCCGCCGGTGACGTCACTCCAGCGCTCATAGGCGATCTGAAGTGCGAGCGCGCCCAGCTCTGCGGTCGCGCGCGCGGTCAGGTCCGGAACGCCACGCTGCCGGAGCGCACCGGTCATGGACGCGATCACCGCGAGCCCTTTCAGCGCCTCGCGCTCCTGCAGCTCCCGGTTCGCCGCGATCACCGCCCGCCTGCGCGCCCTGAATTCCCGCAGATCTGGCGTGAACGCTTCCCTGCCCACCACATCCAGGGCATGGCCGATCGCATCGAGTGGTGCGGCCGTGGCCGGCGCAGCGGCTATCCCCGCAGCCAGCAGCCGGGTCAGTGTCTCGCCACCGAAGAGCACTTCCCGCTTGTCGGCGTAGTGCCGGAAGAAGGTGCTCTTCGTCAGCCCCGCACGCTCAGCGATGTCGATCACTGTCGTGTTCTCATAGCCCCGCTCCTCGAACAGATCGAGGGCAGCCTGAGCGAGGCGTCGGGACGCGTCCGGCTGCCAGCGGGCCATGCGTAGGAGTCTACGGCACTCAGTCCCGTCAGGCGTGCTATAGTAATGAGACCAAGTCCCGTCACCTGCCTCGTAGGAGGTCCGCCATGAGCCGAGCTGTGATCTATGAGTCGTTCGGAGGTCCCGAGGTCCTGGAGCTGCGAGACGTCCCGGAGCCGCACGCCGGCCCTGGCGAGGTCCGTGTACGCGTGACAGCCGCCGGCCTGAACCCGATGGACCCCGGCCTCGCGGCCATGCCCGACCGGGCGGCGGCGTTCGGCATCACCGTGCCGTCCGGCTTCGGGTACGACTTCGCTGGCGTCGTCGACGAGGCCGGGGACGGCGCCGACGGCTTCGCCGTCGGAGATCGCGTCTTCGGCGGCGCGATGGCGAAGGCGGTCGCTGACTTCCTGGTCCTGACGACTCCGCCGCAGGCATCCGACGCCCTGTTCCGCACACCAGACGGCGTCAGCGACGAGGTGGCGGCCACGCTTCCGGTGGCTGGCATGACCGCTGCCGCCGCCCTGAACGCGATCGGGCTGCGGTCCGGCGACACGGTGCTGGTCGGCGGCGCCGCCGGCGGCGTGGGCGTGTTCGCGGTCCAGCTCGCGAAGCTGGCCGGGGCGAGGGTGATCGGGACTGCGTCGCCGGGCACTTTCGGGTTCCTGGAGCAACTCGGCGCCGAGCCCGTTGCGTATGGCCCGGGGCTCGCAGACCGGGTGCGAGCACTGGCGCCCGGCGGCGTGACCGCAGCGACTGACCTATTCGGCACCGAGACGGTCGAGGCCGCGCTCGCGCTCGGGGTCGCGCCGGAGCGAATCGCCACGATCGCCGCGGGCCCGAACCCGCCCAGCGGCGTGCGCGCCGCCTGGGGCGCCCAGGGCACCTTGGCAGACCTGGCGCGCATCACCGACGCGATCGGATCCGGCGACCTCACGGTCCCCATCGCCGCGACGTTCCCGATCGAGAAGATCCGCGACGCCGCAGCACTGCAGGCCGGACGCCACGTCCACGGCAAGGTCGTGATCACGATGTGACCAGGCCCGGCCGTCGCGCATGCGATCACTCTGAGAGCAGGTCGACCAGCTCGTCGCCGCGGTCGGTGCGGCGGGCCCATATGCTGGCGCCGGACTTTTGACGGCTGATCAGGCCGGCCGCCGCGAGCTGGTGCAGGTGATAGGTCGCGGTAGTGGGCGCGCACTGCACGGCTGCAGCCAGGTTGCCGACTGTCAGCGGCTGTCGCAGCGCCTGCAGCATGGCCGCGCGTACCGGGCCCATGATCGTGGCGAGCGCGCTGCGGGCAGTGGCAGGCGCGTCGGCGGCCGGCTGGGGAAGCGGGTAGCCGATAAAGCAGACATCGGCGCGATCGAAGCTGAACAGCAGCGCGTGGCGCCCGGCGATCATCGGCACCAGAGCCAGGCGCCGCGGGCCGGCCGGGCCGAGCGAGGGGGCCGAGAAGGACGGGTCACACGGCGAAAAGAAGGCGAACGTCCCGTCGTTGTAGCTGAGGCCCGGGTGCAGGCTGTTCAGCAGCGCCACCATCCCGCCGCGCACCGCCGCAATGCCGACCCGCCGCATCTCCCGCTCCAGCAGCGGCCCGGCCGCCCGCCACCGTGGCTCGGTCACCGCCCAGATGTCCAGCGATGCATCGGCCATGGAGCTGAGCCAGCGGCGGGGCTGGTCAGCCGCGGCTCGCCACGGCGGGGGCCAGTGATCGTGTCCGCCGCCGGATTGCAGCTCGCCGGTGAGCGGGTCGGCGGGCATGTCCCGCAGCGCAGCGACATGGTCAGCCACAGACGAGTCGGCGAGGGGCGAGATCGGCGTGCAGCAGTCCGGCATCGGCGTGCCGCCACGGGTTGTGAACGACTGCGCGGCGAACCGCGCCTGCGGGCGCAGCGCATCGCGGACGGCAGGGAGAAGGCCGGCTGGCGCGCCGAACGACTGCCCTGATGCAGCCTGGAGCAGCAGCGACAGCACGGAATGCTGCGGGGTCAGCGCGACCGAGACCGCCGGCGTAGCGGGTGCGCCAGCCCGCTGCCGGTAGCTGGGCCTGGGCGCCGCCGCCGCGATCAGTTCTGTCTCACGCATGCATCTACCGTGCGCCAGGCGAGCCGGGCTGACCAGCCGGTTCTGCGCGCGGCCGCGAGCCGATCCCGGTCCGTGACCTGTGCGCCATCCGATCGTGATCTCGAAGTTCTTCGAGCTAGTGCTGACACTGGCAGTCCGCTCACCGAGGATCACACCCAGTGATTGCTCCTGCGCGGAAGGAAGGGCGCACATGAATCGGCGGAGACCCGAGTTGTGCCTCGCGGCGATTGCCGGGGCCGGCGCGGTGGCGTTGATCGCCGCTGGATGCAGTTCTGCCAGCAGCCCCGCGAGCTCGAGCTCACCCGGCGCCGCCGTCAGCGGCGGCACGGCGACGGTGGCGCTGACCGCCGGGGTCACCAACAACTGGATCTTCCCCTTCTACTCGATCACGAACGCCAGCGTGTTTAACGACAACCAGTTCCAGTGGATGTTCTACCGGCCGCTGTACATGTTCGGCAGCAACACCAACACGAGCGTGACTGTCAACTACCCGCTGTCCCCGGCCGACGCTCCCGTCTATTCCAATGGCGGCAAGACCGTCGTGGTCAACCTGAAGGGCTGGAAGTGGTCGGACGGCGAGAGCGTCGACGCCCAGTCCGTGGTGTTCTTCATGAACATGACCGAGGCGGAGAAGGCGACCTGGTACGCCTACTCCGCAGGGCTGCTCCCGGACAACGTGGTGTCCTACAGGGCCACCGGACCCGACCAGGTGACGTTCCAGCTGAACCAGGCCTACTCCAGCCTGTGGTACACCTACAACCAGCTGTCGGAGATCAACCCGATGCCGCTGGCCTGGGACGTCACCGCCCTCGGCGCCACGCCGGGCAGCGGGGGGTGCAGCACCGACAGCGCGGCTGATAGCTGGGCCAGGTGCAAGGCTGTCTATGCCTTCCTCACCGCGCAGTCGCAGAAGGCCAGCACGTACGCGAGCAGCCCGCTGTGGTCGGTCGTGGACGGGCCGTGGAAGCTGTCCAGCTACAACACCGACGGCAACGTGACGATCGTGCCCAACACCAAGTACTCGGGCAGCCCCAAGCCGGAGCTGTCGGCTGTGAAATTCGTACCGTTCACCGACGACACCACCGAGTACACCGCGCTGCGCACCGGCCAGCTTGACATTGGCTACATCCCGACCCAGGACCTGCCGCAGAAGCCGCCGAGCTCGCCGCTGCCCGCCACGAACCCGCTGGGCAGTTCCTACTACCTGGAGCCGCTCTACTCCTATGGCATCCAGTACGCGCAGCCAAACTTCAACAACCCTCAGGTCGGTTACCTGGTCCGGCAGCTCTACATCAGGCAGGCGATGCAATACGCCGAGGACCAGCCCGGCATCAGCAAGGCGATCTGGCGCGGGTACGCCACACCTGTGTCCGGACCGGTGCCGACGGTGCCCGCCAACCCGTTCATTCCGGCTGTCCAGCGCGAGAACAACGGCCAGGGCCCGTACCCCTACGATCCCGCCAAGGCCAGGGCCCTGCTGACTAGCCACGGCTGGTCGGCGGTCGGCGGCGTGATGACCTGCCAGGACCCGGCGAAGTGCGGCACCGGCATTACCAAGGGCGAGCAGCTGAAGATGACGTTCGACTACTCGACGGGCATTGCCGCAGCGACGGCGACCTACCAGGCCATCAAGTCCGAAGAATCGCAGGTGGGCATCGACGTCACCCTGATCGGCGAGTCGTTCAACGCGATCATCGGCCAGAGTGCCCCGTGCGCGCCGATGGGCCCGAAGTGCAACGTGCAGGTGTTCGCCTACGGCGGCTGGAGCTTCGACGGGCCGGGTATGGAGCCCACGGGCGAGCCGCTATTCGCGACCGGCGCGGGCTCGAACTCGGGCAACTACTCCGACCCGGCAATGGACAGGCTGATCAACGAGACGCACACCAGCAGCAGCATGGCGGTGTTCGACCAGTACGCCACCTACGGCGCGCAGCAGCTCCCGTTCCTGTGGGTCCCGCTGCCGAACCCGTTCCAGGTCCAGGCCGTCACTAGCAAGCTGCGCGGCGTCACGTTCAGCCCGATGTTCACCATGCTGCCTGAGTACTGGTACTTCACCAGGTAACTCTCCGGAGCACGCTCCTGCCCGCCCGCCGTGATCACGTGGCGGGCGGGGGCGCCATCCGCTCGGCGATGATGCGCATCCCCTCGGCCAGCCGCTCGCTGGTCAGCCTGCCCGGCGGGCCGAGGTAGTGCTTCGCGATCAATCCGATGAAGAGCGCCTGGAGTACGGTGCCGGCTGCCCTCGCGGATTCAGGATCGTCCGCTGCGCTGATGCCGAGGAACAGCTCGGCGAGCCCGCTCTCGGCAAGGTCCTGGATGCCGGCCAGGAAGTCGTGCAGCTCCTGGTTGTGTTGCGCCAGCGAGAGCAATTCCAGCTGGGCGGTCCAGAGACCGCCGTTCGGGCCTTCGAACGACGCCAGGGTCTGTCGCATGATCAGCTCGAACCGCTCCAGCGCCGTCGCGTCCGCGCGGCCCTCCGCGGTCATGACCTTCTCTAGCTCATCAGCCCAGTCGCCCACCGACTCGAAGACCGCCTGGTTCATCAGCGCGTCCTTAGAGCCGAAGTGGTAGCCGATGGCCGCGAGGCTGACCCCGGACGCCGCCGCGATGTCCCTGGCAGTGGTACGGGCGTAGCCCTTCTCGATCAGGCAGCGCTTCGCGCCCGTGAGCAGGTCCTCCCGGTTCCCCATGACGGCAAGCATACCTCGTCTCACACAAATGTCTTGTACATCTGTCTAAGACGTGCGTACAGTCCGTGTTAGCGGCCTCGGGAGGCAGGCCGCCGACACGAGAGAGGGACCGCCGTGATTGAAAATCAGGCACTACCAGCCCGCGCCGGGCGCCGCGAGTGGACCGGGCTCGCGGTCCTGCTGCTGCCGCTCCTGCTGGTCTCGATGGACGTCTCCGTCCTGTACTTCGCCGTCCCCTTCATCAGCAGGGATCTGCAGCCGAGCAGCTCGCAGCAGCTGTGGATCTTCGACGTGTACGGCTTTGTGCTAGCCGGGCTGCTGATCACCATGGGATCGCTCGGCGACCGGATCGGCCGAAGGCGGCTGCTGCTACTCGGGGCCGCTGCGTTCAGCCTCGCCTCGCTCGGGGCCGCCTACAGCCACGGTGCGAGCGAGCTCATTGCCGCCCGCGCCGTCCAGGGCATCGCCGGGGCAACCCTGATGCCCTCGACGCTCGCCCTGATCAGGAACATGTTCCACGACGACAAGCAGCGACGCCTCGCCATCGGCATCTGGACCGGGGCCACCATGAGCGGCATCGCGCTCGGGCCGATCCTGAGCGGAGTGCTGCTCGACCACTTCTGGTGGGGCTCGGTGTTCCTCATCAACGTTCCGTTTATGGTCCTGCTGGTGCTGCTCGCCCCGGTCCTCGTGCCGGAGTTCCGGGCGCCTCAGCGGGGGCGTTTCGACTTCATGGGCTCTGTGCTGTCACTCGGCGCGGTGCTGCCGGTCATCTACGGCATGCAGGAGATCGCGGCGAGCGGCGCCAGTGCCGCGCGCGTCGCATCGATCATCGCGGGCGTGGCCATCGGCGGCGCGTTCGTCTGGCGGCAGTCCCGAAGCTCCGCACCGATGATCGATCTGTCGCTGTTCCGCAGCCGCGGATTCTCGGGCGCGGTCGTGCTGAACTTCGCGGCGATGTTCGCGGTGGTCGGGTTCGCCATCTTCGCGACTCAGTACCTGCAGTCGGTGCTCGACATGAGCCCGCTGACTGCCGCCCTGTGGTCGCTGGTGCCGATGGCCGGAACAGTGGCTGCCATTCCGGTCAGCCAGCAGCTCGTGCAGCGCGTCGACCGGGCGTACGTCGCCGCAGGCAGCCTGCTCGTCGCTGCGGCCGGGTACCTCGTGCTCACCCGGGTGCAGGCAGCATCGCCACTGTGGCTCTGCCTGGCCGGTGCCAGCATCTACGCGGGGGGTGCGGTGGCCGCGATGATGATCGGCAGTGAGCTGATCATGGGAGCTGTGCCACCGGACCGGGCCGGCGCGGCGGCGGCGGTAGTGGAGACGTCATCAGAGTTCGGCGGAGCGCTCGGCATGGCGGTGCTCGGCAGCATCGGGGTAGCCGTCTACCGGTCCAGCCTGGCCGCAACCGCACCCGCCCACCTGCCGGGCACCGCTCTAGCCGCGGCACGGTCCACCCTGGGCGGCGCGCTCAGCGTGGCTGGTGACCTGCCAGCACCGCTGAATTCCGGGCTCGCAGATGCCGCGCGCGTCGCGTTCAGTCATGGCCTCGACGCCGCCGCCCTCGGTGCGGCCGTGGCGATGCTGGTCGCCGCTGTCTGCTCCGCGCGCTTCTTCCGCGGCGTCCGGGTCGTGCCGGATGCCAGCCGCGACCACATCCAGCCGTTGCAGCCCGAGCGCGCCGCGGAAGTGCACGCTGGCCGGTAGGCACGCGACCCACTCGCGGACTGGCCGGCGCCAAGCAGCGCCGGCCAGTCCGCGGCCTGCTCCGGTGCAGGTGCCTACGGCTGGCGGCTCGCGGTCTCGCGACCGTTGACGGCCGCGATGAATCCGTCCGGGTCGTCCACGCTGAGCAGCAGCGACGTCACCCGTTCCCGGACGAACATCGTGCTGAACGTGCGAGCGGTATGGACCGGCGGATCAATCGTGACCTCCACCAGCCCGTCCGCTGAGCCATTGATCAGCAGCTGGCCCCTGGCATGCATGTGCACGCCGGTCGTGCCGCGCAGCTTCTCCGTTGAGTGGCGGGCGCGCCGGGCAGACTCGCGAGGGATGTCGAGCTTATAGGAGCCCATCCGGACACGGATCTGCCCGGCAGCGACCTCGACACCGGAGCTGCCAGGCCCGCTGCCCGTAATCCCGTCCAGCCAGGCTGTCACCCTGTCGAGCCCGGACCGGCTGTAGCTGATCGCGAACCACCGTGCGCCCAGGCCGGCGGGCGCCCCGGCAGCGCGGTGCTCCCGGATGACGTTCCGTCGCGCAGTCGCGTACGACTCCCCGGTACGCGCCATCCGCTCGCGGGCGGCAGCCCTGATCTTGTCGTGTGACATCGTGTCCTCAATCCGGTGACTCTGTCCCGGCGCCAGGCCACCGTGAGCCGAACACGATGTATACGCGCAAAACTAATCACACGCGAGGGCTGTGCCGCTCTTGTCCTCAAGCGCTACTCGGGCGCCGGGCCGTGGTAGCTCGGATCAGGCAGGCGTGGCTGCCGTCTCCAGCATAAGTCCTGGGCCAGCCCCGCCATGCTCCAAAAGCCGACCAAGCGCCGTGGCCTACCTACCCCAGAAGACGCGGTGCCAGAAGGTCCGGGTGCGCACCAGCACGATCCACTCGCGGAACGGCCGGTGCGGCACCGGGCTGTGGATGCACAGCCCGGTGCCGCCGGGCAGCAGGCAGGTCCCGTCACAGTTGCCGAGGCAGTGACGGCAGTGAGCAGGCATCTCTTGGGAGGCTAGCCGCCGCCCGGCCTGCCACGGGGCCAGGCTCGTCAGTGAGTTTGCAGATGGGACTGGACGGCGGAGAATCCTGAGTCGGTCGCCGCGAGGGCCTTATCCAGGTCCGCCTCGGTCATCGCAGCCGAGACGAACCAGTTGTGCCGCGGGTGCAGATAGGCGCCGGCTCGCACGGCGGCCGCGGCGAACACGCTCGCGAGCTCGTGGTTCGGGTCACCCGCGAACGTGAGGTACGGCATCGCATCCGGGCCCGTGTACCGGATCTCGAGCCCGCGCGACGCCGCCTGCGCAGCGATTCCCTCGCGCAGCACGGCCCCGCTCGCTGCCATTGCCTCGATCGCGTTCTCCTCGCGCAGCGCGCCGATCGTGGCGACGGCCGCGGCCATCGCGACGGCGGAGAACCAGAACGACCCCGTTACGAAAATGCTCGCCGCCGCGTCGCGATACGCGCCCGACCCGAGCACGGCGGCCAGCGGAAAGCCGTTGGCGATCGCCTTGCTCCACGCCGACAGGTCAGGCATAACCCCGATCGGCTCCCAGCTCGAGCCGAGGTGCAGCCGGAACCCGCACCGGACGTCGTCCAGGATCAGCGCCGCCCCGGCCTTAGTGCACAGCGCCCGCACGCCGCGGGCGAACGACGGGTCGACCAGCTCCTGATCGAACCCGGCATCGTGCCGGAACGGGCTGACCACGATGCCGGCAAGATCGTCCCCGGCCGCCTCGGCCGCAGCCCGAACCGACCTCAGGTCGTTATAGGCGTAGTAGCCCATGTTGACCCGGTCCTCCTGCGTGACACCCGCTGGCCGCGGCGTGCACCAGGGCGCCGAGCCGTGATAGGCGCCGCGAGCGACCAGGATGCGCCGCCTGCCCGTCTGCGCCCGGGCGATCGTGCAGCACATCGTCGTCGCGTCGGTGCCGTTCTTGGCGAACATCGCCCAGTCGGCGTGCTGCACCGTCGCCACGAGCAGCTCAGCCAGCTGGACCATCACCTCCCCTGGCCCGTTCTGGCAGTCGCCGAGCTCCGCCTGGGCCCGCGCCGCCCCCTCTACTGCCGGGTGCCGGTGACCCAGCACGACCGGTCCGTAGCTGCACAGGAGGTCCACGTACTCGTTGCCGTCCACGTCCCACACGCGGGCACCGAGCCCGCCGCGCAGGAACTGCGGGTACTCCGGCGGCAGCGGGCCGACGGACTGGTGGCCGTACATCCCGCCAGGGATGACGGCGCTGGCCCGACGGCGCAACGCCGCGTCAGCCTGCCGGGGCCGGCTGTCGTTCTCCGCAGCCTGGCTGAGCTGGTCCGGCATGTGATGCCTCTTTCCTTCGCCGATCCTGCCGTGGTTGATCCGGTCCGAATGGGGTCACTGCGCGCGCCGCCGCTCGCCATATCGCCGCCGCCGGGCCTCAGCAGTCACCTCGTCGAGTTCGGCCTGCGACAAGATGCGCGGATCGCCGTGAGCGCGGGCCAGCCGGTACACCCGGGCCAGCCACTCCAGCAGAAGCGCACGATCGTAGGCGGCGGCGAGCGTCGTGCCGTAACAGACCGCACCGTGGTTCTGCAGGATCGCGGCCTGCCGCCCCTCGAGAGCAGCGAGCGCCGCGTCAGCTAGGCCCGCCGATCCGAACCGCGTGTAGGGCGCCACCCGCACCGGCCCGCCGAGCCGGGTAATCGCATAGTGCACGGCAGGGAGCTCGTCGCAGCTCGCCGACAGGGCCACGACCTCGGCCGAGTGAGTATGCACGACGGCGCCCGCGTCCGTCGCTGCGTAGACCGCCAGGTGCATGGGCAGCTCGCTGGACGGCGTCTCGCGCGCCTCGACCTCCTCGCCGTCCGGGGTCACCACGCAGATGTCCGGCGAGGTCAGGTCGTCGTAGCCGATCCCGGACGGCGTGATGGCGATCAAGGCGCCAGCCCGCACGCTCAGGTTGCCGGCCGCGCCGACCGCCAGCCCGTCCGCCACCATCCGCCCGCAGAACACCGCGAGCTGGTCTCGCGCCGCCTGCAAGCCCGCGTCGGCCATCAGGCGCTGCCCGGAGATGGCGTCGCGGTCTCGGTCGTGGCGTAGCGCTCCCGCAGGCTGTCCCAGTCGTCCGAGCCGACCCGCCGGAACAGCGCGGCTGGCCCGCCCGCGGCGTCCTCCCCTGCCGCGCCGCCGGGTCCGGCCACCCAGTCCGCGCCGCCCCCGGCGGCCTCGGCCAGCGACGTCAGCGCCTGGTCGCACGCCGCCACAACCGGCTCGAGGAGCAGCGCAGGGAAGATCGCGATGCGGTATCCCCAGCGCTCGAGGTCGGTGACGGTCACCTCGGGTGAGCGGCCGCCTGGCACCACGTTGAACAGGCACGGTCCGCCGACCGCCGCGGGTATGGCGGCGATCTCCTCGATTGTCTGCGGCGCCTCCACGAAGGCGACGTCCGCGCCGACCGCCAGCGCCGCGCGGGCCCGCCCGATCGCCTCCTCCAGGCCGGCCACGGCCCGCGCGTCCGTCCTCGCGATGACCAGCAGCTCACGATCGGGCCGGGACTCGACCGCGGCGCGTATTTTCCGCAGCCAGGAGTCCCGGTCCGTGATCTCCTTGCCCGCCAGGTGCCCGCACCGCTTCGGGAATGTCTGATCCTCGATGTGCAGGGCGGCGACCCCCGCCCGGGTGTAGGCCTGCACGGTACGGACGACGTTGAGCTCGTTGCCGTAGCCAGTGTCGGCGTCGGCGATCACCGGAATGCCGGCGGCCTCGCTCATCGTGGCGGCGTTGGCGGCCATCTCCGTCATGGTCAGCAGCCCGTAGTCCGGGTACCCGTGGGCAACCGACGTGCCGGCCCCGGTCATGTAGACGGCCGGGAACCCGTGCTGCGCGACGAGCCGCGCGGTCAGGCCGTCATAGGCACCCGGCGCGACGACGATCCGCCCGGCGCTAAGAGCGGCGCGGAGTCTGCTGCTGGGCATCGGCTTCTCCTTCGGGAGGGAACGGGCTGCGCTGCTATCGCGGCCCTACGGCGGCCGCGGTGGCTTCCAGTCAACCGCCGCCGCGACGGTCGGCTGAGCGCGCGGGTCCGGTCGAGCGCCAGTACTAGGATGCTCGCCACGACCGTGGGGGCGGCCAATGGCCGCCCCCACGCACGGGTAATCGCTGGCGTTGATCGCCGCCAGGCGATCAGAGGTTGAATGCGCCGATCATCGAATTGATGTCGGGGTCCGCGGAGTGGCCGAGCAACGGCAGATTGAGCAGCTGCTCGGTCGTCTTGAGCAGCGAGTAATGGTTGAACAGCACGTCCGACTGGGTGCCCGGACGGGTCGAGGGTGAGACGACGACGGCGGCGACGTGGCAACCGACGTCGGTGGTGTTAAAGGCACAGTCGGTGCTGGTGCCACCCTCGCCTTCGTCCCACACCAGGAACAGAACCGTCTGCCCGGACTGGTACTCATTGCTGCTGACGATGGTCCCGATCAGGTCCTGCAGGTAGTTGTCACCGTTATAGATCGGGCAGTCGTGGGTGTCGCTGCACAAGTCGGGGCCGATGAACGAGAACGCCGGCAGACGGTTCGATGCCAGGTCGCTGGCGAAGTTCCCGTACAGCGGTGTGCCCGCGTCGACGTCGTCGAGCTGGCACGGTCCCGGCGGAGCCGACGGATCGAGCAACTGGGGGTTGATGTCGGTGTAGTACACGGGTGGGTTGTGGTTGACGTCGTATGGCGGGTTGTAGCCGCTGCCGGGATCCCCCTGCGCGCACGTTGGGGTCCGGTACTGCGGGGCCAGGGAGGTGTCGTTCTGCACCGACGCCTCGCCGCCGCTATAGGTCTTCCACGAGACGCCGTGGAGGTCGGCTTCGTTGAAGATGTTGTCGTTAGAGTCGGGACACTGGGATGGCGTGCAGTCACCGGCCCCTCCGAGCTCGCCCGAGGTGGCCGCCAGATACTCGGGCGCTGACGGGTGGGTGATGTTGTGGTAGTTGGTCGCTAGACCGCACTGCTGGGCCAGAGAGTTGACGTAAGGGGAGGTCGGCGACCCGATGATGTTGGTATAAGGCTGATTCTCCATCCACACCCAGATGACGTGCTTGTACTGCTGGGGTGGGTTGTTCTTGAAGCCGCAGACCTGCGCCGGCGGAGTGCCGGCGCCGGAACTGCCAGCGGGAGCGGCGTCGGCCGTCGCTCCGAGCACCAGGGGGAGAGCGGCGAGAGCACCTGCCGCGATTAACGCCGATACGGCGTGTCGGGACATCCTCAGCTTGCCGTGCATTCATGCCTCCTTCAGGACGGTTGGCACCCACGATCGCGCGCCGAATCCTGGCCTGGAACCACGGGCGGGTGAACATACAGCGGCGGTC
>Ga0123356_10002257_pt1 | contig 20789 bp, 25 predicted proteins | sample TergutEmb28metaG_2_FD_92546 | JGI IMG/M metagenome (GOLD analysis project Ga0123356, IMG submission 92546) | Embiratermes neotenicus P3 segment gut microbial communities from Petit-Saut dam, French Guiana - Emb289 P3 | ecosystem: Host-associated > Arthropoda: Insects > Digestive system > Gut ... | reverse complement strand
AGCGCGCCGTCATCAGCCGGGTTATTGTCCAAGCCGGGTGCGGGTAAATCCTTTTTGCCGGCAGTGGTGGGTGTGTCGGTGGGTGGTTTGGCGGTTTGTTTGAGTCCGCATTTGCAGTTCCAGCGGTCGCCCGGGCGGTGTGCCGACCAGAAGGGATCGTTTATTGGCTTGATGGTACCCCAAAATATGCGGTGATCCTCTCCGGGGTTGGCGCTTGTGCTTGGTATCCATTCGAGATTTTGGTAAACGTCCGACTCGGCTTCAAACTGTTTCCACTGTGCAGCCTGATGGGCGCGCAGGACGGCGGTGTTGTACTCGGTTTGCAGCCATGTTTTGTTGTAGTGGTCGGCAATGGGTTTTACCTCTTTTGCCCATTTTGAGAAGGGTTTTAGCTTTCCGTTTTCGTCAAGCAGCCGCGCTGCCATATCGTTCTGCTGACGGTGTACACGGAATGCCGAGAAAACAGCATTGTTGTAACGGATTTCGTTTTCAAAAACGCCTGAAGGGTTAAAGTGCGCTTTTGTAAAACCACGATCGGCAGCTTGATTAAATACCTTCCATGTTTCGCGAAACAACCCCGGCTCTATTTCAGTTTTTGGGTTAAACTCTTTACGGTAGATGTTTTCGAGTGCGGCAACAATAACATCGTCATCAAACACAAACGATTCAGAAACGTCTGCTAAATCATAACACTGCTGACAGTCGTACAGGTCGTTTATCAGAACTCTAAAACCTTGTTTCCCCTCTTCCCTGAGAGGGGATCGGCGAAAAAACTAACAATCCGGTCGAAAAGATTTTTATCGACAGGCGCACCATCGGCGCCGACCTCCTTGTCGCTTTCTTGTTTTTTGGTCAAAAACTCCTGCATTAATTTTTCACGATCCTCCTGTTTTGTTTTCAACTCCTCATAATTGTCCGGCTTGGGAACTCCATAGGCGTTGTACCAGTAGTCATCATCATACGGCACTTTGAGCGATACCTCGCGGTCAATCTCAAGGCGCAATTTAAGGGCTTCAAGGTCAATCTCCATTTCAAACTCAAACGATCCTCCCTCTGTAGGGTAGCCATACGATTGCAATATTTTTAGGAACTGCGCCTCATTAAGTACGTTTTGAACAAAGGCGATGTCCGATTTTGTTATTTCGGTTTGCTGCTGTGCCTGTATCTTTGCCTGCGCGTATCCGGAGGAGCTGCTGGAGGAGGTTGTCTCGGTATTTCCGAGTATGGCGATAGACATTTCGGCATTGCAGGATTCAATCAGTCGCGTTTGCAGTTCGCCTGTTCCGTTGCTTGTTTTGCCGTCTAACATTTGGAATTGTGCCTGTTTTGGTATCATCATTACCAACGAGCCGCCCGATTCGCTCAACATTTTTCGCAACTCCTCCTTTGTTTTGGCATCGTAGGCATCGTAATAAATGATGCGTACCGGTTGCCCGAAGATTTCCACATATTGGGCAAAGTCTCCAAAACCGGCACGTTTATAAAGCGCGTACATCGAACATTGGAGCAACAGTCCCAAGTCGCGCTTGTCGCCAACAGTCCAAACATAAGGGAGCGCGCCAAGGTCAATGCCTGTACTGTCGTATTGCGATTTTACCACAATACCCATTTCGGGGCGTATGTGTTTGCGAGGCACCTCCTCAAAGTCGAACTTGTCGCCAACAACAAACTCTATTCCCGAAATTCCCCAAAGTTTGCTCTCTAATATGATTTCGACAAGCCGGTTAAACCTGTTCGACCAGATAAGCGTGTCCATAGCGTCAACCTTGCGCCTGTTTTTGTCAACAAATTTTATTGACTTATTCAGTACGCTGTCGAGACGCTTGCGTATAACGCCGCTCAGGTGTCCGTCAATGGTCACTATATCGTGGTAGAGGTCATACAGTGCGACACGGCTTGGAAGGTGTATGCTCTCTGCCCTTTGTATGGCAGCCCTTAGTTTGCCGGCATCGCGGCGGTTGCGGTCGGGGGCTACGAGGGTGAAGTCGTGTACTACAAGTTCCTGTTTTTTTGTGGTTTTTTTTGCCATATTATTAGGGGGTTAAAGGAGTTAGAAAAAGTTTGTTTGTTTGGGCAGGGAGTCGTACCATACGCCGCCGGTGACGGTCTCCTCTCCGGGTGTTTCGGGTTTATATGGCAGGTTTGGGTTGACTAATCCAGCCTGTAAATCTTTTAACCATGTAAGCGCGTCCTCGTAGTCGGCGCGGTAGAGTTCGATGTTTACATTCGGGTTTGCTAACCTGACGAGGTAGTAGGAGGCAATGATTTTGACTATCTTTTTTATCAACTCCACCTCTGTTCCTGTGTAGGTCGGCTCGCTTTCGGAGGTTCCGAAAATGGCGTCGTTGTCGTACCGGCTCATGTAGGAGCGGACGAGACTTTCGGCGGCGAGTATTTGAAGCTCTGCCGCTTCCCTGTCGTTGCGGGTTATCTTTTGGATAATCTCAGGGTAGAGACTTGTTTTGGCTAAGTTTTCTATTGTTACTAACATTTGTCTGAACTTTGATTTATTTGATTATTGTGATTGATATGATTAAAACCGTTTTGAATTAACTCGTTTAAAACTCTCCCACGCCCCAACTGATTCCGCAGCTTCCGTTTCGCGCAGTTTATAGATTGCGCCCTCTACCATGTCGGGACCGTCCATGCGTTTTTGTTTGCGACTGAAATTTTTGAATTGTGCTTTCAGGCGCTTCATGTTCGGCTCTTCGCTTTCGGATTCATTGAAAATCAGGTGTCCGAGTCTGTTTATAGGCTCCAGCAATCCCTCTATGCGGGTGTATTTGTCTTTTTTGTCGCGGTCGTCGCCGGTGATGGGCAGGAATATTTTTGTTTCGTTGGCACGGGCGTAAATCATTGGTAGCAACACCTGTTCGTAGAATGGGTTTTGCAGGCTGTTGTTTTCTATATAGACGCGCACGCCTTCTGCTTTGTGCGCACGGCAATAGTTGTAGAGTTCAAACAGGCAATCTACAAATTTGGCGTTGCTCATCGTATCAAGGAATACCTTTATAATATAGTAGTCAAAACCCTTTTGTGCAATAATGCCAGCCGCCTTGTGCGATCCGCTGCTTACATCTTTGTTTGAGGTTGCGGGGTCGGCATATATGCAGACGTGGCAACTGTCAAGACGCGGAACTTTGCCATCTTTCAAGTTCCGGAATGTGTCGCCGCCGTCCATCGGATTATTAAAATACTCCTTTTGGTAACTTTCGTAGGATACTTTTGAGAGAACGCGGTCTATTTGAGCTTCGCTGTTTTTTGAGAGCCATGTCGATTTTCCGTTTTCGTCACGAATATTTACTACATCAAATTTGTCTGCCTTTTCGCTTAGTTTCTTTACTGCGCAATTTTCGTGAATAATATTTCCGTTTACGAGTATTCTTAGCGGTTCCGAAATAGAGCGTGTACCGATTAGCGCCTGTTCTATCCAGTTTATTTTGGCTTTCATTATGTCCTCGTTGCGGCACTCCTCGTCTGTGTCAATATCATCAATTATAATACCGTCAGGGCGTACATTGTCCTTGCGGGTTCCACGCGGCGACTGCCCCCAGCCGAGCGCACGAAATGAACAGCCTGTTTGTGTTGTAAACTCCGATGCCTCCCATTTTCCGTAAGTTACCTGCTCTCCATAATCGGCAATCAGTCGCTTGTTTGCCTCAAAGCAGGTTTTGAACGGCAACAACAGGCGACTTGCGTTTTCGTTGCTGTTGGAAACCAACAAAACATTTTGAACACGCTTTGTCATGGCAAGATAGACAAACTCCATCATTGCTCGCGCCGACTTTGCCAACTCGCGACTCCATGCTCGCACTTCGTACCACTCTGCATTTTTAATCAGGCGTTTGGCAGCCTGTTTATGAAACTCGGCAGGCTCGCTTGTACAGTATTTTGGAAAATAGTATTTAAACCATGCTTCATGGTCGTTTTCGAGGTGTTTAATACGTTGGGCTTTTTCGGCAGGAGTCTCGTTGATAAGCGCGGGCGTGTCAGCCTGCATTTCCAAACATAATGCTTGCCACTCCTTTAGTTTATCTGTAATTATCTTTTTTGCCATAATCGTATTTTGTGCGTATGCAATACGCCCCTACTGTTTGTTGATGTTTTCGGAAATATACAAATCCTGATAGCGATTGATAACCTTTGAAAATCGGGACGATATAAATTGCGTAGAAACCGATTTATGCATTTCCAAATAGTCGTTGATTTCGTTGGTTACGTTGATAATGATTTCATCGTTTTGCAGGTTACGGAATTGTAGCCATTTATTAAAGGCAATAAATACATCTATCGTATCAACGATATTTGCCTTTTTGTCTAATTTCTCTATAACTGATGCAAACTTTGAGAGACTGTCGGGGAGTTTGCTTTTCAGCGTTACATCATTGGACTTGGAAACATCTTCAATCAAATCATTGATTGACAAAAGCAACTTGTTTACAAGTTCCGGTCTTGTAATGTTTACACCGGCTTTTTTCTCCGCCCACGCATCTTCTTTCGCCCAGTTGCTGATTGTCACCTCGCTGATGCCGGTGCGTTCCGAAATAGCTTTTTGAGTTTCGCCCTGCATATAGAGCAACTTCGCCAGCTCTTTTTTGTCTGTCAACTCACTTTTTGTGAGCCGCTTTTTTGTCAGTTTTTTTGCCATATTTTTAAAATATTTTCTGCAAAAATCAATATAAAATGGGTGAGATAAAAAAATGAGTGTCAAAATGATACTACTTTTTGAAATAGAGTAAAAAATATTTGAATTTTGCCACTCAAAACATAAAAACAGTATGGCGTATAAAAAGATTGACAAAGAATTTTGCTTAACGGACAACACGGTAAATGTGTATGGTTACAGGCTGCTGACAGAGGGTTGTCTGCTCGACCGTTTTACCCCCGCGATTGGTCTGTTGATGCACAACCGCGACGGCGGCATTGCCGTCAAATGGGAGAAGTTCCGTGTTGACGGCGATAAGTTGTATGCAAAACCGGTAGTGAATACCAGTCGTTTCCCTTCGTTGGCAGAGGAGATTGAAAACGGATTTTACAGCGGCGCATCGGTAGGCAAAATCGTAGCTCTTGAACTTAGCGATGATCCAAGCCTTATGATTGATGGGCAAACGGGTCCAACAGTAACGAAATGGTTCCCACGCGAGGTCTCTATTGTAGATATTCCGGGCAACTACTCCGCGCTTGCGCAGCTCTATGATGAGAGCGATAATGTTTTACGTGATCTGAGCGACAAAACTTTTAAAAACAACGATATGAACAAATTAGTTTTAACAGTGGGGCAACTGACTTTGCTCAATTTGAAAGATGATGCTACTGATAGCATGGTAGACATCGCCTTGAGAGATTTGGCAGACAAAGCCAAACGCACCGAAACGGCAGAGAAAGAACTTGCCGACCTGAAGGCGGCAACGCTTACAAGCGAAGTGAAAAACATTTTAAGCGCCGGCATGGCTACTCACCGGTTGAGTAAAGAACTTGCCGGCAAACTTGAAAAAGATTATGCCGGCAACCCTGAAGGGTTAAAGTCGTTGGTTGACGCAATGCCGGCACAGGTGCGCGTAACAGGCGACACTCAGGGCAACGCAGGCGTTCCCGAAAAGTATGTTGGCAAAACGCTCAAGGACTTGTATCTGAGCGGCGAACTTGCCGATGTAAAGAAAAACTATCCCGATTTGTACGAACAACTTAAAAATCAATAGGAGGATTAAAAAATGGCAGTAGTAAATCCCGGCGCAATAAGCGCAATTCCGGTGGAGATTTTTCAGAGTTATATAATTGAAAAGCTCCGCAGAACAAACCCGCACCTGCAGCACGCAACCGACGAGAGCGCGTTGGTTCTTGGCGGTTCGGTAGTACATATCCCGCAGGCTGGCGCATCGCCCGAAGTGGTAAAGAACCGCAAGACGTTTCCGGCAACGGCAGTACGCCGCGGCGACACTTTTATCACCTACGCGCTTGATGTATTCAGTACGGATCCCACGCATGTAACCTGGCACGAACGTAATGAGATAAGTTACGATCTTACCGACAGCGTATTGAACGATCATGTTTTGACGCTTGCGGAAACTGTTGGCGACAACATGATCCACAACTGGGTGCGCGGGTTGAAATACAACAGCGGCACAAATTCATACGTTGCGGATATAATTCCGGTAACGGCTCGGATCAGTACCAGCGGTGTTGCAACTGATGTAAATACGGAGGACGGACAAACCGGACAGCGACTTGCATTTTCTTACAAGGAACTGCAAAAGGCGCAGGCAATGATGAATAAGGCAAACACTCCGAAGGAGGATCGCTATGCAATGATTGAGAGTTATCAGTACCAGCAATTTATTGACAGCCTTAGCGCCAACCAAATGGCGGCATTTCAGCAGAGTGCAGACCTCAAAAACGGTATTATCGGAAAATTCGCCGGTTTCAATATAATGGAACGCTCATCGGTCTTGGCATTTTCTGCTGCCGGCGTATTGCTTGCGCCTGATGAGGCTCTTGATGCCGATAGTAACCTTGCCTCACTATGCTGGCAAAAAAACAGCGTTGCAAAAGCAGACGGTGACATGAAGCCGTTTCAGACTACTGATGATCCGCAGTATTATGGCGATATTTTCAGTGCGCTTGTGAAAATCGGAGGGCGTTGCCGTCGTCAGGATTGGAAAGGTATTATTGCGATTGTGCAGGGCGAAGCGCCGGTAGAGGAGGAGGAGCCTGAATTGGACATAGAATAAAAATATACAGCGAACCCGTTGCTGTGGGTGCTTCGGATAAAGTAGGATGTTTGGACACTTTGTCTATAAGGTGGTGAACGGGCTATCAGAGAGAGAAAAAAAACAGCCAAACCCTCTTAACAGGCTGTTTTTACAAAAAATTATTAACTAAAACAATATTAAAATGAAGAATTATTTTAAATTTTTGTTGTTGGCGGCGAGTATCGCCTTATTGTCAAGCGCCTGTTACGCAACCGAAGCGAAACAGAATATGGCGCAAGTTTCGGGAATAGAGTGTTCGGCTTATGATGTCGGGTGGTTTGAGGCTCCGGTAGTCTATGAGTACACCGCTTATGGTGTTGAGTGGCTTGGTGAGCGCCTTATGGTCTTTAAGGACTTTAAGGATTCTAATGGCTTTAACGACTTTACAAAAATTCGAGATTATGCGGATAAAATATTTGGTGATCCATTGCACAGCGACCCAGGAAGGGAAAGAGGTGACAGGTGCGGATATACGGAAATGGCACTTATCGCCGCCTCCGGCAGGACGCGGGTGGAGGCAAGTTGGATATACCGACCTGATACATTTGGACGGTACGGTGGAGCGACTTGTACAAAACAACGAAGATGCTAAAGTTGACAGCTGGGAGATAACCAACGGCGCTACGGGTATTAATAACGTAAGCCGGCACATAGTTTATGCCGGCGGGCTGTCGAAGGATGGCAAAACGGCAAAAGATACCCGCACGCCGGAACAGATGAAAACGCTCGAAAATTATGTTCGCGATTTCCACAGACGATTTCCGTTTGTGGAAATCAAAGGACACGGTGAATTTGACAAAAACAAGGAATGTCCGTCATTTGACGTGCAAAAATGGCTTAAAAATATCGGAATATAACAGTGGAAATTCTCAATAGCATATTACCATACGCGGTTTCAATAGCAACGTTTATAGCGGGGATTGTGACCGGCAGGAAAAAGCAAAAGAACGATTTTTTGACTGAGCTTCAAAACTCAATCAATCTTCTTGCTGCCGAAAACTCCCGGCTTGTAAGCGAAAATCTTTCTCTCAAAAAAGAGATAATAGACTTGCAGGTATATGTTTATGGACTTGAAAGGAAAGGAGTAAAACGATGAATGAGATAATTATTATTGAAACGGCAATTACGGTTATTGTTTTTGCGGTGTCTATCGGAATGTACATTTCATTCAGGATTAGTGAGAAAAAAACTAATGCTCAATTAGTTATTGCCAAACATAAATTAGACAATATTTTACTTGAGCGGCAACTCCTGAATACTATTGAACCGTTTAGAAAAGGATTAGAAAAATTAGAGGATGAAAGGATTAGATTGCAAAAAGCTATTGATCGCATTACCGGTACTGACAGTTATGATGCTGACCGGGTGCAAAAACATAACGACGGCGACGACAGCTAACAGCGAACAAAAGGAACGTTCTGTTGAAGTCGCCAAAAAGAGTGACAGTGTTTTTATATATCAGCGCGACAGCATAATGATAAAAATACGCGGCGACACTGTGTTTTATGACCGTTGGCGAACAGATTACCAATTCAGGATAAAAACCGACACGCTCATAAGAGCCGACACGGTGTTGATTACAGAGACGGCAACCATAACTAAAACAGTGACAGAAAAGCAGCCGCTCAGCTGGTGGCAAAAAACGCTTATGTGGAGTGGAGTTATATTTATAATGTTAATTATTTATGCTACTTATAAAACAATTAGAAAACGTTTAAACCCTTATTAAAATGGACAAAATTAGAGATTTTTTTAAACGATACCCTAACAGTGTAGAGGTATTTGAAAATGGTGGAAAACTGTTCCACACACGCGGCGCTGCCGACAGTTTCGGCAAAGGTAAAACGACAGGATACACAATGGATCAGGTCGAAAAAGAGACACCTCCTGAAAAGCCTGCAAGTGAGACAACCAAAGAAGCGGTTCTTTTGAAAATAAAGGATACCGTTGATTTTTCGGCTGTTCCATACGAGGAGCTGAAATTGTGGGCAAAAGCCATTGGGTTGAAACCGGCAGACAACAAAAAGGCTACCCTTTTGAAGGCATTTGTTGATTTCAAGGAAACCTTAAAAGACGAATAGTATGGTATTTCCCGGAGTAAATATCAATGTAGAAAACGGCAACCTGCTACGTGCAATAGCCGTTTTGGATGGTGTTGGCGCAATTGTCGGAACAGCAAATATGCCTGGTAATATCGGCGACGTTAGAGTGGTTTACAGCCTTCAGGATGCTGAGCAAAAAGGGTATACAGAAGCCGACGAGCCGTTTTTGCATAAATTGATACGTCAATTTTATGCAGAGCTGGGCGGCAACCAGCAACTCTATATTTTTGGAACTGCCGAAACCGAAACAATGGCAGACACCCTGGCGGCAACCAATGATGATGGTTTGCTGAAATTGATCAGAGAGTCTGCAGGCGAGGTCAACCTTGTGGCTATTGCCCGTAATCCCTACTTAGGGTATTATTGTGGTTATGAGTTTCTCGATCTGGACGTGTCGGCTGCCGTGTTGGCGTCAAAATCCCTTTGTGAGGAGATGCAGAAAAGAAACACGCCTGTGCGTATCTTTATTGAAGGCAGAGTAGTTAACGAGGATGCGCCTATAAACTATTTCAAGCCCAATGAGGCTGAGAATGGTTTTGTCAGCGTGGTACTGGGTAGCGATTTGCCCGATGGTTCGGCTGCCGTGGGTACGGTACTTGGGCGTGCCTGTAAGTATGGCGCTCATATTAAACTTGGAAGCGGGCAAAACGGACCCATTACCATTCCACAGGTGTATGTCGGCACAAGACGCATTAAAGAGCGTCTTGATATGGAGATCCTGCATGGTTATGGGTTCCTTACCTTTATGAGTCGCCCGGGAGCCGCCGGCTTCTATTTTGGTGTTGACAATATGGCAGAGAGCGGCGACTTTCGCATACTTGTACATGGTCGTGTGATAGATAAGGCGCAACGCATAACGGCGGTTGCTTATCTTCCGCAGATAGAACACTACATTCGTCAGGAACCTGACGGAACGCTGAATAAAACCGATACGGACGATCTTGAAAATCTCCTGCAATCGGCTTTGCTTGCAAATATGAGCGGGCAGGTCTCGGGAACAAAGGTTGTGATAGATAACAATCAGAATCTTATCGGAAATCCAAACTTACAGGTGGGCGTATCGGTACAGCCGCTGGGTTATCTGACTTGGATAACGGTGACGTTGGGCTTAGCCGCTCGGTTAACTGATTAATTAAAAATTAATAATTAAAAATTAAAAGTTAGTATGAATATACATATTAGGAGTTCGGAGTGTGCCTGGCAACATGCTGAGTTGAAATTGCTGGGGAGAACAATTAAAGGTCTCAGGGGGTTTGAGTTTAAGAAAACGGTTGAGAAAGAGCATTTGTTTGCTGCCGGATCTGACGCTATTGATATTCAAACCGGCAATAAAAAGGTAGAGGGCAATATTAAAATTCTCGGTTTTGAACTTGACCAGCTGAATATGGCTGCCAATATAGCCGGTTTTCAGGACGTAACCGAAGTGCCGCACGAGGCGATAGTTGTTACCCTCTCTTTCAAGAAATCGCCTGTTGATAAAACAACTACAGTTGCCGTGCGCGGTATAGCATTTACCGAATATGCGCACGCGATGGAACAAAACGCAAAGATGCGTGAAGTGACTTTGCCGCTATTGGCGATGGATATGATTTCGATTACAGCATAGTGATTTAGTGATTAGTGATTAACGATTTAGTGATTAATATTTATGGCAAAAAAGGTAAAAAAGCAGCCGGCAACCAGCATACTGGATTTGGCTATAGCAAAGTTAGAAAAAGAAAAAACGGCAGGCGTAGTTGATATACGAGAATTATTGATTTCTCGTTTTGGCGAAGATAAATTGACAAAATGGGAAAAAGAGTATGCTCCACGCAAGCTGAATGCAATTGTTGTGGAGGATAAACTTTGCGTATTGCGACCGATTTCAGCAACGGAAGTGTCCGAATATAGCGTGATGTTTCTGTCCGGTATTGGTCTGGAAAAAGCAAATCGCTATCTTCTTAGTGAGTTATGGGTTGACGGCGATATGGAGCTCCAGAACGATGAGGAGTACTTTATTGGGGCAATGCTTCAAATAGAAAGAACAGTGCAGCTAAAAAAAAGCAGTTTTTACAGGCTTTAGAACGTGGCGAAAACGCAAAAGGCGACATCGAACAGTTGACTGTTTTCGGGCTTATGCAATTTGGCGCGGAGGCATTGAAGTGGGATGAGGAGCTTTTTTATTACAGGACAGGAATTGCAATGCAGTGGTATAAAAATGGAGTTGTAAAGCGGTTGTAATTATGAATATAGTAGAATTTGCACTAAAATTTAAAGATATGGCGAGTAGCGAGCTTCGGATGTTCGGCAGCAGCTCTCAATATATATTCCAGCAAGCGCAGGGGTATACCGGGCAGCTTATTGCGAAAAACGATGTTTTAGGGCAAAGCTACGAGCAGATTCAGTCGCGTATGCGCGATGTGGAAAAGATAATCCGGAACTCAACTATCAAATCGGAAATAAAAGCAGCTCGGGCGGAGTTGGAGGCGTTGCAAAAACGCGCTGAAAAACACCCCGGCAGTGTGGGTGGCGGCAGTTCAAGCGGCGGTAGCTCCGGCGGTGGTTTTTCGATTGGGAATCTTGTAAAAGGAAATGTTATAGCCGGCGCAGCCATGAAACTTGGCGGCGCCGCTATTGATATGGTCAAAAACTTTGTTGGCGACAGCGAGGAGATATACAAGGCGCAGGCAGTAGCCGAAACGCGGCTTGCGGCAGTTATGAAAAATACTATGGGGGCAGCCGGCGATGAAGTCAAGGCAATAACGGAACTTGCCGCTGCGCAACAAAAACTTGGCGTGGTGAGCGGTAGCGTTCAGCTTACCGGCGCTCAGGAACTAAGCACCTATCTTACCAAAACCGAAAGTCTGAAAAGCCTGCTACCGGTGATGAATGATATGCTTGCACAACAATACGGGCTGAATGCCACGCAGGAACAGGCGCAAAACATAGCTACAATGCTCGGCAAAGTTATGGATGGGCAGGTGGGAGCGTTGAGCCGTTATGGTTATAAGTTTGATGAGGCACAGGAGAATATTCTTAAATACGGCACAGAGGCTCAACGTGCAGCAACGCTGATAGATGTTGTCGGCGCATCGGTAGGAGGAGTTAATGAGGCGCTTGCAAAAACGCCCGAAGGCATACTCAAACAAAACCAGATGGCAATGGAAGATCTTAAAGGTCGCACCGGTAAAACAGTTGTTGACATGAAGGTAGCCTTTGCTCCGCTTGGAACTGTTGCGATTGACCTTGTGAGTAAATTAATGCCGGTGATTGAGGGGTTGGTTAAGCCTGTCGCCGATGGCGTACAAAGGCTAATCGGGTGGGTAAAGTCGCTAAAATCGGAAACGGGTGGTTTTGTTGACTACTGGAATAGATATAAAAATCTGTTTGTAGATCACATCCTGCCTATGATTCAAAATCTTTGGGATTTTATATCCGATATAGTAGTCAAGGTTGTTGAATTTGTCAGCACATCGGAACTTTTGAAAGATATTTTTTCTTTTATAGGATGGCTTATGGGTGGAATTTATGATGCGCTTAGTATTGTTATTCAAAAACTCAAATCTCTTTTTGACAATATTGTTATGCCGATTTGGGAAGCCGTAGAAGCCGTTTACCGGCTTATAAAAGGCGTCCCTCAGAAAAGCGCCTTATCGGTAAAGACTACCGAGGAGAAACGCACCACTCAGGAGAATACCGATTTGATGAAAAGCATAGCCAAAAGCAGCGCTGAAACATCAAAAGGAGTATATGCTAAAGAAAAGGCGACCACCTCCGGCGGTCCCAAAGTTATTAACATTACCGTTCAAAAGTTTATGGAGACGCTCACTATTGCGACAAACAGTTTGAGAGAGAGTGACCGCGAGATTGAAGATAGATTCAACGAGCTTTTTGCGCGGGTATTATTACAGGGGGCAGTAGCGGAATGAGTCATATTTCAGTTGATATGTTGAATTTGTATAAGACCTATTTCGGAAGCAATTACGAAATAGATACAAGGTTTTACAACCGTAACAACGATGCCAACGACAGCACTGCGTTTGGAATAAGAGTTGCTGAGGAGATACCGGATTCGGGGCATGAGGGTAAATTCGGGAGATATATTTTCCTTCCTATAGAGTTGTGGGAGAGCGAAAACCTTTCAATAAAATTCAAATGTGCCACGATACGGATGTCCAACAAAAAGACAATTATAAAGACGCCCGTTGCCCGTCGCGTAGGAACCGTAAAGGAGCAATACTCCATCGGTGATTATGTGTTTACTATAAATGGGGTGCTGATCAACCCACGTCGCGCTTATCCTGATGACCAGATAGATATTTTAAAGCAGCTCTATGAAAGCAATAGCCGGATAGAGATACGAAACGCTTTTGCAGAGATATTCCTTATGAATTATGCAGCACAGTCGGAAAAAGATCGCTGTCCGGTGGTTATCGAAAGTCTGGAGTTCCCGGAAAAAAAAGGAGGCGATATATGGCACATTCCGTTCTCTATGGTCTGCGAAACGGATTTTGCGGAAACGCTTATTTTCAGTAATAATTCAAGAAATGCCGGAAATTATGTTTCACCTTAGCAGCAATATAGATATTGGCGACTTCAAGGGTATAAACCCTTCGGAGGTAAAGTGGCGTTGCAGCGTCTCGGATTTTACTGACACCTGCACAATCGCGCTGCCATTGCGTCCATACGTGCAAAATGACAGCCAGAACAAAACTGCTTTCAGGGAGGGCGACGCTGTTTGGGTAAGGCTTGGTTATGATGGCAGAAACGACACTGTTTTCAGGGGATTTGTGCGCCGTGTAAATTTCGGCAAACCTCTTACGCTGGATTGTGAAGGGTACAGCTACCTGTTGAAAGATACTGTTTTTTCAAAGAGTTACGAAAAAACTACCATTAAGCAGATTTTGCAGGATCTGACACGAGGCACCGGCATACAGTTGTCGAAAATGATTCCGGACGTTGCGCTTGCAAATGTTACATTCAGCAAAGCGCCGGGTATGAAAGTTTTAGAGTGGTTTCAAAAGGAGTGCGCCTGTACGGTATTTTTCGACTTTGACACGGTTTATGCCGGAGCGTCGAAATTTGCAATACAAAAAGGCTCTGAAAAATTGCTGCTCGGATGGAACACGGCAGAGGAAAAGGAGTTGAAAAAAGATGTCAGCGACACCGAAATAGAGATTGAGATAACCGAAAAAAGTGAGGACGGCAGCCGCAAAAACACACTTGGAAAGACTAACCGCAAAAATGGCAAATGGCGCTATACCTCTACAAAACAGGTTAAGGTGCGAAGCGGGTTGCCCGAAAGTTTCCGCAGGGAGATAGCGCGGCAATTAGCCGAGTTGGAAAATTTTTCGGGTTACAGGGGAAGTATAACGGCTTTTTTGGAGCCGCATTTTGAGAAGAGTATGGTAGCGGAAATCATTGATGATGAATTTCCCGACAGGAATGGAAAATATTTTATTGAAACCGTCGACGGCGTTTACGGAAGCGGCGGCGGACGGCAAAAACTAACACTCAGGTATTATGGCGAATAGTGGAGAATTGCGGCAAGCGCTGCGCGAGTTTGTGGGTAACGTCTCCGGAACAGCAACGATGGTTGCAAATGTTACGGCGGTAGATCGGGAAAAATGCACCTGCACGGTGGAAGATAACGGCGTGGAGTATTTCGGCGTCAGGCTTCGACCGACAACCGGCAAAAATACCGGAATAGTGATGTACCCTAAAACAGGCGCATATATTTTGCTTGTCAAAGCAGAGGATACGGAAGATTGGGCAATGATTGCCGCCACACAGTACGACGCCATCCGGATTGAAATTGACGATCTGATAATAAATGGCGGAACAAACGGCGGACTGACAAATACACCGGAACTTGCGCGGGAGCTGAATAAGAACAATGAGATTTTACGGGCAATATTGCAGGTAATATCAGTAACGGTTAACGAGCCGGGAGAGGGCGCACCTTCTGCATTTCAAAAGGCTTTAAGTTTAGCGCTTGTGGGAAAAGAGCTGGGCGATTTCTCACGGATAGAGGATAGTAAAATTAAACACTGATTAAGTAGCGGTTAAATTATGCCAAAGGATATATTAATAACAGAGGATTATGATTTGAGAGTTGAAAACGGCGATTTCGTTACCGGCGAAAGCACACGTCAACATCAGAATCTTATTATTCTTGCCGACAAAGGGGAGTTTAAACAGTTCCCGACGGTTGGCGTCGGCATACTGCGATATTTGGAGGGTCACGACGGCGATAATCTGGCTCGTGAAATACGGACGGAATTTAACAAAGACGGCATGACAGTAAAAGGGATAAAATTTAACGGTTCAAAAATAGATATAACGGCAAATTACGACTATTAGGATGAAAGTACTCGCGGGACAATCAATTTTTGATATGGCGATTCAGCATAGTGGAGATGTTGAAGCGGCATTTGATTTGGCTTTCGCCAATGATATTAGCATAACGGACGAGCGTTTTGTCGGCGAAGAATTGTTGAATATAGATGTTGCCAACCGCGCCAACTTCAACTATTACTCCCGCCGAAACCTTAAACCCGCTACAGGTCTGACAGATTTTCAGTTTAGCGGAGTGCTGGGAGAGGGTATTGATTTTATGGGTATTGAGATTGATTTTATTGTAAGTTAAAATATGAGACTATGGCACGAACAACAAAAGAGATATATGACGATATGATTACCGTAAAAGAGGGCATGGCTCGGCTTGCCGTATTAACCAGCAATTCGTCAACTGCTGTTTGGCGGTTGATTTTATGGGTTACGGCTGCGGGGATTCAGATGCTTGAAAGAATTTTCGACACGCACCGTTCGGAGGTAACGGAAATCATTGAAAACATTTTGCCTCACCGCCCGAAATGGTATCGCGACAAGGCGCTAAAATTTATGGCAGATAAGCTGTTAATTCCCGACACAGATCGATACGATACGTCCGGTATGACAGAGGAGGAGATAGAGGCTGCGCGTGTGGTAAAATTTGCAACAGCCATTGAAGAGCCTGCAAGTAGCGTACTGATTATAAAAATTGCCGCCGGAGAGGCTGGAAACTTGCAGCCACTGCCGGGGGGAACCGGAAACATCACAACCGGACAGGCGGAACAGTTTAGAGCATATATCAACGAAATACGCGATGCCGGCGTGAGATGGAATTTGGTAAACATAGAAGGGGATGATTTTTATTGTGAAATTGACATCTATTATTCGCCGCTACTGACACCAAGCGACGTGAGGCGCTCTGTTCAAGATGCGATAAAAATGTATTTGACAGGATTGCCGTTTAATGGCGAGTACTCGAATATGGCGCTGATCGATGCCGTACAGACAGTTGAAGGCATGTTGATTGCCGATTTAAAATACGCCCGAGCAGGAAGCGTATATGTTGATGTAAAAATTATTCCGAATGCCGGATACTTTAAATATTTAGAGGCAAACATAACACTTAATCTTATTCCTCATGCCGCGATACGATAATATATATAGAATATCTTTTGCGCGTTTGGCGGTACTGTTACTTCCGACGATACTTCGCATGCCTGCGCTTGTGGCGCTCTTGCGTGTAATTTTCTCGCAGTTTGAACTGATTCCGTTTTTGAATTTTAGGAGAACAATAAATTACCGGCTTGCGCATAATAGTCAAGTATGTTATCTGCGGTCGGTTTTAAATGACCGCTTTGACGCAGAATTGCGGCGTATTGTAATTGGCGAAGGTGAGGGGAATATATTTACAGTAGTATACTGGCGCGAAAGAGAGCAGCTCGTTGCTGTTCCGATGAGAGAAAATGGCGCACTTAATGTTGGGTGGCGCGGAACCGTAACGGGTGGGAGTTATGACTTTTCGGTACTCGTTCCGCTGGATATATGGGAGGACTTGGATAAAATACTACAAATGACAGCGATTATTCGAGAGTACAAATTAGCAAGCAAACAATTTATAATAAAACTTTTATAAGATGGTACAGATAACAGAAATTAAAAGGACAATCGGAGATTTTCGGAGATTTAGCAATATGGCATTTCCATTGGATGCGGACGGGCTGGCAGATAGCCAGACAAACGAAGCTCTTATATCAGCACTCGGCAATATTGGTGGAGAAAAATATATATTGTCCGGCTTAACCGCCGGCACTGGCTTTGCCGGTTATGTTTTTTTGTCAACTGTCGATTTTCCAGCTGGAGAGTTGTTATATGTCGAGCCGGCGGCGATGATGCAATCTCACCTATGTTTGCGAGTCGATCCTGTTGATATTAATGCCTCCGGCTATGAATTTAATCGGGCATACACTAAGAGGACAATGTATCATGGCGTTCCGGGTTCGGGCGTGGAAAGTTTTCCGAGACAAGAGTTTGTGCAGATTGAAACTAACGAGCGATTGAAATCGCGCATTGTAGAGCTTGAGAATGAGGTGAAAAAAATTTCTCCCGAAGTGGTTGGGAGCATAAAGATGTGGGCAACACATATCATTCCTGAAAATTGGCTTATTTGTGCGGGACAGCCATTAAGTACTACGGAGTATAAGGATTTGTTCGCCGTGCTTGGCTATATATATGGAGGCACAGGTAATAATTTTTTATTGCCTGATTTGCGTGGTAATTCTGTATTTGGCTACAAGTCTGGCGATGACAAATTTGGAGCGCTGAACAGGAAAGATGGCAGAAAAACCCACACATTGCAGCCTAATGAACAAGGTGGATTTTCATTTGCGGCAGGCTCCGACGATGGAGACGGTTCGACAGGCGTCGCCAGGTCTGTAAATAGAATAAGAATCCAAGATCAAGAAATCAGCGTAGATTCTATTGGATCGTGGCAATGGAGCGGTACCAAACATGTTTTGTTAAATAGTGCCGCATCAGGACACGAAAACCTACCGCCGTATATAACACTAAATTTCATTATCAGAGCAAAATAATATAGTAATTATGAAACAAGCAGTCGATCAATTAAGAGTATGGTTTAGCCGCCATAAGTTTCCAACCCAGCAACAGTTTTGGGATTGGATGGATAGTTATTGGCACAAAGACGAGGAGATTCCCGTTGATAAAATAGGCGGCATGCAGACAGTTATAGATGGTGTTGCCGATGGAATTTCCATCAAATTGGACTTAAAGCAGGATGTAACAGATAAAGAGCTTGCAACGACAAACAAGAGTGTTGTGGGTGCGATAAATGAGGTGAATAATAGATTTGCGACGATTGAAGAGTCGATAGCTGCATGGATATATGAGGATGATCCTGTTGTTGATGGTCATGCTGTAATCAGAAATGGTAAGATAGGAATAGAAGACCCTTTAGCTTTGAAAAAGTATGCAGGAGATTTTGAGATTGATTTTCCATGGTTGACAATAGCTTCTGACGAAATTGCAATATATGGGAAATATGAAGGTTTAGGTCAAGGTGGTGAATATTGGGCGAACAGAGTAAGTGTCAGAAATGATATGTTTCAAATTCTCAATGAGCAAACAAACCTTGCCGGTACTGTGTCATATTTGAACCAATTAATTGCTGTAACAGACTATGGATATTTTGGTATAGGAAAGACTATTAGACACGGATACTATGAAGGGCATAACTATAATCCTATTCAGGTTAATTCAAATATGGGTGGTGACTTAGTATTAATGGGAGAAAAATATGATGGTACACCATTCACTTCATTGGCATACGGTGGTGGGGACATTGGTTCTTCATTTAATTTAATTGCTACCTATGAAACACAAATAGGAGATTGGCAACAAAGGGCATGGTTTACAGCAAATTCAGGGAGTTTGAATATGAAGGCTTTTATTAACTCCACTGGGTATTTAGAAGAAGTTCCATTTATTGATTTTAGTCTTGGTGCTTATACTTTGTACTCATTTAGTTATGCAGGTAATTATCCATTTCCAGTCCTTATATCACAAAATGCCAATTTTATGGCTCTTGTAAACGATGGTAATGTGACTGCCTCTTTCCTATACGCTACTCCAGGGAATTTTGAACTTAAAGCAGGTGATTTACAGTCTAATTACTTCCAAGTTAATCAAGGTAATTTGCAGTTATTTAATATTATAGCTAATAATCCACTTCAAGTCTTCACAGCTCAAACCAATAGTATACAGGCTTGGTGTCCAAATAATAGTGGTAGTTATGTTTATCCGTTTTTTGATGTAACTTCAGATACATTTTTTCTTAGAAAATTTAATGAAACAAATGGAGTTTCTTATAACAAGCTCTTTTTTGACGACAGTTATTTTATGCTTCTTAAGTATGACCCAGCAACATATTATAACCATGATTATTTCTGTGCAGAAGAGGGACAACTTACTCTAAGGAGGATGCACAATTATCAGAATACCAATTTATTTTTAGTTAACAGTAGTGGTATAAGTAGTTACACAACAAGAAATTATACCCCATCAAATAATAATTACCCTTATTTTGAGGTTAGTGCTAATGAATATGATGGAATGAAACTTTTAGGATGTAACTATGACAATACTGTCTATCCTTATTTTAGAGTAGCAAATTCGAGATTGGAGTATTCATATAATGACGGCGCAGATAGACACTACATACTTCAGATGAACCCTGGATTATTCAACGTTAATATGATGACTTGGGATAGCAATCTTAATGAATCTGTCGCAAAAAATACTATATGGTCAACTTCTTTCTCTACAGGAATTGAACAGTATAATGATACAGTTAACGGCTGGGTAGGCATGGAAGTTAACAATCACTATGATGGTAGCGCTGGAATTTGGGGCAATAATCCATCGTATACAGGCTGGTCGTTATTGTATAGAGATGATATAAATGAAATCGGAATAGACACCGACAAATTCTTTTTCCCTGTTGAAGGCACAGAGCCAACTATTAACGATTTAATCGAAAACAGATGTAGGATTTGGAGTGACGATGGAAACTCGTTAAATTTTTCAGTAAATGTTGGAGGGGTTTTAAAGACAGCCACTTTGGCATTAGTAGCATAAAAATTATTTTATTTATTTATAAACCAATTAAAATTTTATTAAAATGGGAGCAATTAGAATTAAAAAAGAAGTGTTTGACAACATGGGAAACGCCTATAATGGCGCAGTGGTACAGTTTTATTTTCCGATTCAACCGCCACAGGAGTATCAACAGCGTATGCAACAACAAAATCGTGGTTATGAACAAAGTATCGACGAAATTGCTGCGCGTGGCGTGTACGAAATTGCTTATCGTACATTTAAGTCGGTTGAAGACCTGAAAGACCGGTCGAAATGGAATCGCAATTTCCCGCTATGCAAAACAGCAGACGGAGTGCCTGTCGGAAGGATAGTTGTTGAAATTCCGGATTCAAAAAACGCCTTCAGTTATAAATTGCTGAAACAAAAGGCGGTTGAGTATTTTGCCGGTATTTTTGGGGATAAGTATGTGGAGATGATTGAGGAGTAGTGGTGGGATTTATAGTCATTAATTAAAATACTGCTTAAATATTGTTTAAGCAGTATTTTTTTGCCGGCAGTGGGCGTGGTATAGGATGACGGTCGTAAGAACATGATCCATAACAGAAGCTCTAAATACCTCAACAATGCCTCTGGCTTGTCAACGCAAAGCATATCCAAAGGCAGTCGCCAACGCTGGGCTAACCAACTACACGGCACCAATATTACCACGCTTCCGGCTCGTAACAAACGTAGCGTGTGGACAGTTCCAACGCGACCGTTCAAAGGCGCGCATTTCGCAACCTTCCCCCCAGATTTGATACGCACTTGCATAGAGGCGGGTTGCCCTCCGGAAGGCACTGTACTTGATCCATTCATGGGCGCAGGAACAACGGCAGTAGTGGCACAGGGGCTTGGTAGAAACTATATAGGTGTTGAACTAAATGCAGAGTATGTGAGGCTGGCAGAGGAGAGAGTGAAAAAAATGTACAAATTGTTTTGAATATTTGTACGTTTTGTTTTGGCGATTATAATT
>Ga0123356_10002256_pt1 | contig 20790 bp, 23 predicted proteins | sample TergutEmb28metaG_2_FD_92546 | JGI IMG/M metagenome (GOLD analysis project Ga0123356, IMG submission 92546) | Embiratermes neotenicus P3 segment gut microbial communities from Petit-Saut dam, French Guiana - Emb289 P3 | ecosystem: Host-associated > Arthropoda: Insects > Digestive system > Gut ... | reverse complement strand
TCGAGGCCGTTGAACGGCTCGTCCAGCATCAGGATGAGCGGATCGCCCAGCATGGCGGCGGCGACGCCGAGCCGCTGCCGCATACCGAGGGAGTAGCCGCCGGCCCGGCGACGGGCGACATCGGTCAGCCCGGCCTGCTGGAGCACGTCGTCGACGCGCTGAGCGGTCAGGCCCTGGGAGTAGGCCAGCCATAGCAGGTGGCCGCGCGCCGACCGGCTGGGCTGCAAAGCGCCCGCGTCCAGCAGCGAGCCCAGGTAGCGCATGGGATGCGGCAGGCTCGTGTACGGCCGCCCCCCGACGAGCGCACGTCCTTCATCGGGTGCGTCCAGGCCCAGGATCACCCGCATGGTCGTGGACTTGCCGGCCCCGTTCGGCCCGACAAACCCGGTGACCTGGCCCGGCTGGACGGTGAATGACATCCCGTCCAGTGCCAGGGCCGAGCCGAACCGCTTGCGCAGCCCGGCCACCTCGATTGTCGCTTCCACGTTCGTGCCTTCCGACTCTTCTTGTGTGCCGGGGAAGTCCGGCTGACCTGGTTGTATGGCAGCGGCCGTAACAGCGGCCGAAGCGACGCTGTTATCTCGTCGTTAGGCCGGGCGATGCATGCTGGAATCGCGGCCGGCGAGAGGACTGGTATTCATGCGGATGGCCGGCTGGGTTTTTCGGCCGTTCCGGCCGCGCGGCACGGTTCGGCTGCGGATGACGGTGCTGTACGGCGGGTTGTTCCTGCTGTCGGGAGCCGCGCTGCTGGCGATCGCGAGCGGCCTGGTGGTAAGGGGCTCGTCCTCGGCCGTGCAGGCAGCCCCCAGCCAGGCTTTCCAGCCGCCGAACTCGGCGCAGGCCGCGCTGGCCCGCGCGCAGCAGCGGATTCAGTTGCTGCAGGCCGATCTCGCGAACCAGTCCGGCCTCCGGGCGAACGTCACTCACGAGGTGCTGATCGCATCGCTGATCGCGCTCGGCATCATGGTCGGGGTTTCGGTTCTGCTCGGCTGGGTCTTTGCCGCCCGGTCCCTGCGTCCGCTCCGGATGATCACGGCGACGGCGCGGCGGATCTCCGAAGACAACCTGGACCAGCGGCTGGCTTTCAACGGTCCCGATGACGAGCTGAAGGACCTGGCCGACACGTTCGACGGCCTGCTCGAGCGGCTGGAGGCAGCATTCAGGGCGCAACGCCTGTTCGTTGCGAACGCGTCGCACGAGCTGCGCACCCCGCTGGCGACGATGCGCGCGTCCGTGGACGTCGCGATGGCCAAGCCGGGACCGCTGCCCGCGGACACTGAGGCGCTGGCCAGCCGGCTGCGCACGGAGCTGGACCGGACCGACGAGCTGCTCGAGGGTCTGCTCGTGCTGGCCCGCGCCCAGCATGGAGCGCTGCCCGCCCGCGACGTGGTCCGGCTGGACGCCGCGATGGCTGACGCGCTCGGGGCGAGGTCGGCTGACATCCGCGGCGCCGGCATCACGCTGCGGCAGGGCGGCGGAAGCGGGCTGGCGGTAACGGGCAGCGAAGTCATGCTCCGGCGGATGATCGACAACGTCCTCGACAACGCGATCGTCCACAACGCCCCGCATGGCTGGATCGCGGTCAGCACCTGGGCCGGCCACGGCGCCGGGCGGATCGTCGTCGAGAACGGCGGGACACTGCTTGACCAGGACCAGGTGGCGCAGCTGGCGCAGCCGTTCCGGCGGATCGGCGCCGACCGTGTCGGGTCCGACCGCGGATCCGGTCTTGGCCTCTCCATCGTCTCCGCTATCGCCGCGGCTCACGGGGGATCGCTCGAGCTTCGGGCCAGGCCGGAGGGCGGACTGCAGGTCACCATCACCCTGCCGCTCGCGGCTAGCCCGGCGCTGGCGGGAGCGTCGTCGTGAGAGTCCTGGTGGTGGAGGACTCCCGCTCGCTGGCGGACGTCCTCGTCGAGGGGCTGCGGGACCAGGGGATGGCGGTGGACGCGGCGCACGACGGCCTGGAGGCAGCAGCCAAGCTGGACGTCAACGCCTATGACGTGGTCGTGCTCGACCGCGACCTGCCGGGAATACACGGCGACGCGCTCTGCCAGATGATCACCGATGCTGCCGGGGGTGCCGGCGGGCGGTCCATGGTCCTCATGCTGACCGCGTCCGGAACGGCCGGCGACCGGGTCGCGGGCCTCGGGCTGGGCGCGGACGACTACCTCACGAAGCCGTTCCACTTCCCCGAGCTCGTGCTCCGGATCCGGGCCCTCGCCCGGCGCCAGCCGTCCGCCCGCGGCCGGGTGCTGCGGATCGCCGGGGTCGAGCTTGACCAGCTACGGCGCACCGTCAGCCGCGACGGCCGGCAGCTTGACCTCTCGGTCAAGGAGTTCGGCGTACTCGAGGCCCTGCTGCGGGCGAGCCCGGCCTTCCTCAGCGCCGAGGACCTGCTGGAGCAGGTGTGGGACGAGCACGCCGACCCGTTCACCAACGCCGTCGCGGTGGCGATCGGCCGGCTGCGCCGCAAGCTGGGCGATCCGCAGGTGATTTCCACAACGCCGGGCGTCGGCTACCGCATCACCGAGCGCGGCTAAACTGGCTGCCAGCCCCTCGCACGGCGTTCATCCCGCCAACCCCCCCAGGGCCGGAAGGCAGCAAGGGTACGCGGGCTCTGTCGGGTGTGCGAGGGGTCTCTCAGTTTCCTGGCAGGATGGGGACATGGCAGGCGACGCCCCCACTCCCGAGCCAGGCAGTCCAGGGCCGCCTCTGGCGCTGTACCGCAGATACCGGCCGGGCAGCTTTGCCGAGGTCAAGGGCCAGGACCACGTGACCGAGCCGCTGCGGCAGGCGCTGCGGAGCGGCCGGGTGCATCACGCCTATCTGTTCAGCGGGCCCCGCGGCTGCGGCAAGACTTCAAGCGCCCGGATCCTGGCCCGCTCCCTGAACTGCGACCAGGGCCCGACGCCCGATCCGTGCGGAATCTGCGCGTCCTGCGTGGCGCTGGCGCCGGCCGGACCCGGCAGCATCGACGTGATCGAGATCGACGCCGCGTCGCACGGGGGCGTGGACGATGCCAGGGACCTGCGCGAGCGGGCGTTCTACGCGCCGGTGTCCGGCCGCTACAAGATCTACATCATCGACGAGGCGCACATGGTCACCCGCGAGGGTTTCAACGCGCTGCTGAAGCTCGTTGAGGAACCGCCCCCGCACCTGAAGTTCGTCTTCGCCACGACCGAGCCGGAGAAGGTGATCGCGACTATCCGGTCGAGGACGCATCATTACCCGTTCCGGCTGGTACCGCCCGCGGTGCTGCGCGAGCACCTGGAGCAGATCCTGGCCAGCGAGGCGGTGCCCTACGAGCCCGCGGTCCTGCCAGTCGTCATCCGGGCCGGAGCGGGCTCGGTCCGGGACGCTCTGTCGGTCCTGGATCAGCTCATCGCGGGCTCGGATCCCTCCGGCCTGCGCTATGACCGCGCCATCGCCCTGCTCGGCTACACCGACGACCGGCTGCTTGACGAGGTCATTGAGGCGTTCATCGCCGACGACGGGGCGGCCGTCTTCCATGCGATCGACCACGTCGTGGAAGCCGGTCACGATCCCCGCCGATTCGCCGCCGACCTGCTGGACCGGCTGCGTGACCTGATCGTGCTGTCAGCGGTCCCTGACGCCGCTGCCACTGGCCTCATCGATGCCCCACCGGACCGGCTGGAGCAGATGGGCAAGCAGGCGGCCGCCGCGGGCCGACCCCAGCTGACCAGGGCCGCCGAGATCGTCAGCGCCGGGCTCACCGAGATGCGCGGGGCGACGTCGCCGAGGCTCCTCCTCGAGCTGATGTGCGCGCAGGTGCTGCTTCCGGCCGGGGAAGCCGACGCGGCGGCTCTCGCCGACAGGCTCGACCGGCTGGAACGCAGGCTCAGCGAGCCGCCAGCCGTCAGCCAGCCCGGATCTGCGGGCGGCGGGTCGTCAGCGGGGGCCGCCCCGCCGGTTGCCGATCAGGGCCGCCGGCCAGTCGCGCCTCCCGCTGGCCGGCCAGGGTCGCCGCAGGAGGCCAGCACGCCAGCGGCCGCGGCGCAGCGCGCCGAGGAGCAGCGCGCCGAGGCGCAGCGCCCCGAGGAGCAGCGCGGTCGCGAGCAGCGCCCGGATCAGGCTGGCCACGGAGCCCGGCAATCCGAGTCAGTCACCGACGCGGCGTCGCTGCGGGCTCGCTGGCCGGACGTGCTGGAGGCGGTGCAGAGCCGTAGGCGGGTCGCGTCGATGCAGCTGACGAATGCCACGGTGGCGTCCCTCGAGGATGGCGTGCTCACCCTGGCGTTCGCGCAGCCCGGCATCGCCAAGGGATTCCTGGTCGCGGAGAACGACAAGGTGCTCGTCGGGGTCCTCGCCGACATGTTCGGCGTCAGGGTGCGGATCTCCGCGTCTGTCGGGAGCGGTGATGTTCAGCGTGCCAGCGGGTCGCCGGCCGCCGAGCGGCCGGAGGCGGGGCAGCGCGGAGTCGGCGGCGAGCGGCGGGCAGCGGGGCCCGGTGCCCGACAGGGCGGTCTCGCGCAGCCGGTCAGCGGCCGCGAGTCGCAGAGTCCGGTGAGCGCGGCCGGCTCCGAGCCCGGCCACGGCGACCACATGGACGCTGACGCGCTGACAGGCACCGACCTGATCGCGCGCGAGCTGGGCGGCCGGATCATCGAGGAACGAGGCGAGCCGTAGCCGGCGCGCTCGCCCCATGCCTGCCTGCCCGTCGTGCCCGGGGGGACCGAAGGCCGTAGGCTCGGGTTTGTCCGGCTGGTCGCCGGACACCGAACCGGGGAGGTCGGATGGAACCTGGCGGGCAGCTCGACATGCAGCAGCTACTCCAGGCGGCTGCGGCGATGCAGAGCCAGCTGATGTCGGCCCAGCAGGAACTCGCGGATGCCGAGATCGAGGGCAGCGCCGGCGGCGGGCTGGTCACGGTCACCGTCAGCGGGCAGGGTGAGCTGGTCGATGTGACGATCGCGCCCGCTGCCATCGACGCCGGCGAACCCGAGGAAACCGCCCAGACTCTTGCCGACCTGATCCTGGCGGCCTACCGGGACGCGTGCCAGGAGGCCGACGACCTGCAGCAGGAGACGATGGCCCCGTTTGCAGGACTGGCCTCTGGCGGACTGCCCGGTATGCCTGACCTGACCGGGATTCCGGGCCTGGCCGAACCGGCCGGCCCTGCCGACGAGGAGCCCTCTGCCGGAGAGACAGCCGAGGACAGCGCGGACCGCGAGAGCTAAGGGCGACCCTGGCATGTATGAAGGAGTCGTCCAGGACCTCATCGAGGAGCTGGGCCAGCTACCGGGCATCGGCCCGAAGGGCGCCCAGCGGATCGCCTTCTTCCTGCTGTCCGCTGATCCGGACGTCACTCGCCGTCTCGCCGCAGTGCTGACCGAAGTCACTGAGCGGGTCAGGTTCTGCCGTGTGTGCTTCAACGTGGCCGAGGACGACGAGTGCCGGATCTGCAAGGATCCCCGTCGCGACCAGTCGGTGATCTGCGTCGTCGAAGAGCCTAAGGACGTCGCCGCGATCGAGAAGATCCGCGAGTTCCGCGGGCGCTACCACGTACTCGGCGGCGCGATCAGCCCGATCGACGGGGTGGGCCCGGACGACCTGCGGATCAGGGAGCTCATGACTCGGCTCGCGGACGGGGCGGTCACGGAGCTCATCCTGGCAACTGATCCGAATCTGGAAGGCGAGGCGACCGCGACCTATCTGGCGCGGATGGTGAAGCCGATGGGCTTGCGGGTCACCAGGCCGGCCAGCGGCCTGCCGGTGGGCGGTGAGCTGGAGTACGCCGACGAGGTCACGCTCGGCCGGGCTTTCGAGGGACGGAGGTTGCTGGATGTCTGAGGCGCCGCGTGAGCCAGGCGCGACCGAGGAGTGGCGGCCGCTGGCTGACCGGGTCGCCGGGAATGCCAGGGACTTCCTGGACGGGCTGGCGGCGGTAGCGCGCGGTGAGAGCGCGGAGGAGACAGTGCCGTTGCTGCTGCTGGAAACCGCCCAGATGATGCTGGCGGGCGCGCAGCTCGGGGCCAGTAAGGACATCATCCTGCCCGGCAATGCCGAGCCGGACATTGGCGCCGACCCCGACGTGGCCCTGGACGAGCTACGGACCGGCCTGGCCTCCCGGCTGGGCAGCTGTGATGACTATGCCGAGATCTTCGATCCCTATGCAGACACCCAGGCGACCCCGTTCCGTCTCTCTGATGATCTTGCCGCAGTGGCCGCGGACCTCGTGCACGGCCTGAAACATCACGAGGCGGGACGGATCGCCGAGGCGCTGTGGTGGTGGCAGTACTCCTACGTCAGCCACTGGGGCACCCACGGCGGGGCGGCCATGCGGGCGCTCCATTCAGTCGTCGCGCACGCCCGGCTGGACGTCGCGGACGAGCCGGCGCCGCGGTAGATGCCTGCTTGGTCCCGATAGACTCAAGGCTCAGCCTGCCAGATGGGGCCAGCCGGGTGGTCCGATGCTGAGGCGTCGAGCAAGCCGGGAGCGGGAGGTACAGGGGAAGCCGTGGCTCTGGTAGTGCAGAAATACGGGGGATCGTCGGTCGCTGACGCGGACGGCATCAAGCGGGTGGCCCAGCGGATTGTTGCTACCCGGAAGGCCGGTAACCGTGTCGTAGTCGTCGTCTCGGCGATGGGTGACACGACGGACGAACTGCGTGACCTGGCCAAGCAGGTAAGCCCCGCGCCGCCCGGCCGTGAGCTGGACATGCTGCTGACCGCTGGCGAGCGGATCTCGATGGCGCTCCTGGCCATGGCGATCGCGAACCTCGGATTCGAGGCGCGCTCCTTCACTGGCTCGCAGGCGGGCGTGATCACTGACGCGACGCACGGCAAGGCGCGGATCATCGACATCACGCCCGGCCGGATCCAGACGGCTCTCGACGACGGCGCGATCCCGATTGTGGCCGGATTCCAGGGTGTATCGCAGACCACCAAGGACATCACCACCCTCGGCCGCGGAGCCTCGGACACGACCGCGGTGGCGCTCGCGGCGGCCCTCGGCGCGGACTACTGCGAGATCTTCACCGACGTCGACGGCGTGTTCACCGCGGACCCGCGGATCGTGCCGAGCGCGCAGCGCATCCCGCGCATCTCCTACGAGGAGATGCTTGAGATGGCGGCGTGCGGCGCCAAGGTACTGATGCTGCGGTGCGTCGAGTACGCCCGCCGCTACACGATGCCGATCCACGTGCGCTCCTCGTTCAGCAACCGAGAGGGCACCTGGGTCATCGACATGAGCAAGTCGGAGGAAGGCAAGGCAGTGGAGCAGGCGATCATCTCGGGCGTGGCGCAAGACCGCGGCGAGGCGAAGATCACGGTGGTCGGGGTGCCGGACAAGGTCGGCGAGGCCGCCCGGATTTTCCGTGCCATCGCGGAGGCCGGCATCAACATCGACATGATCGTGCAGAACATCTCCGCGGCGTCGACTGGCCGCACCGATATCTCCTTCACCCTGCCCAGGGATGATGGCCACGCAGCGATGTCGCAGCTCGGCCAGCTGCAGGACGAGGTTGGCTTCGATTCGCTGCTCTACGACGACCGCATCGGCAAGGTGTCGGTCATCGGCGCGGGCATGCGGTCGCATCCCGGCGTGAGCGCGACCTTCTTCGGCGCGCTGGCCGAGGCCGGGATCAACATTGAGATGATCTCGACGTCCGAGATCCGGATCTCGGTCGTCGTGGACCAGAACGACGTCGAGGTCGCTGTCGCGGCCGCGCACGATGCGTTTGACCTCGGTAACGGTACAGATCGTGCCGTCGTGTACGGCGGGACCGGGCGATGACCGCCGCCCGCGCTGGCCGTCCGGTCCTTGCGATCGTCGGCGCCACCGGTGCAGTTGGCACCGTCATGCGCAGCGTGGTGTCCGAGCGGCCTGACATCTATGGCGAGATCCGGCTGGTCGCCTCGGCGCGATCGGCCGGCCGGCGGCTCGAGGTGCGTGGCGAGGAAGTCGAGGTGCAGGCGCTCACGCCGGAGGTGTTCGACGGCGTCGACCTGGCCATGTTCGACGTACCCGACGAGGTTTCCCGGGAGTGGGCGCCGGTGGCGGCCGCGCGCGGCGTGGTGGTCATCGACAAGTCGGGTGCGTTCCGGATGGATCCGGAGGTGCCCCTGGTGGTGCCGGAAGTCAACCCGGACGCGGCCCGTACCCGGCCCAGGGGGATTATCTCTGTGCCGAACTGCACCACCCTGTCGATGATCGTCGTCGTGGGCGCCCTGCACCGCGCGTTCAGGCTGCGCGAGCTCGTCGCCGCCTCCTATCAGGCGGCCTCCGGGGCCGGCCAGGCCGGCTTCGACGTGCTGTATGACCAGCTCACCAAGGCCGCCGGGAACAGGACTCTTGGCCAGCGCCCCGGTGACATCCGGGCCGCCCTGGGCGACGGCGGCCTGTTCGGCGCGCCGCTGGCGATGAACGTGGTGCCGTGGGCGGGATCGCTGCGGGACGAAGGCTGGTCGTCGGAAGAGCTGAAGATCCGCAACGAGACCCGGAAGATACTCGGCAAGCCGGAGCTGAAGATCAACGCGACGTGCGTCCGCGTCCCGGTTGTCGTCGGGCACTCACTGGCGCTGCACGCGGTGTTCGAGCAGGAGGTGACGCGCCAGCAGGCCCGCGACGTGCTCCGCAGCTCGCCCGGAGTCGTCCTGGTGGACGAGCCGGAGCGCGGCGTCTACCCGACGCCTGCCGACGTCGCGGGCACCGATCCGACACTGGTGGGCCGGGTTCGGCAGAGCCTCGATGAGCCGAACGCGCTCGACCTGTTCGTCTCGGGCGACAACCTGCGTAAGGGCGCGGCGCTCAATGCCGCGCAGATCGCCGAGCTGCTGGCACCGGAGCTGGCTGCATTCCCCGGCGCGTAGCTGGGGGCTTCATGGCGTTTGTTCGGGCGTGAGTGACGCTCTACGCCACTGGCGGCATGAGCTCGCCCGCATGGACAGGAACGGGCACCCAGTTGCCTGGCGGTGCTAGCGGGCACGCCCACGCCGGGTCGTACGCGCACGACGGGTTGTAGGCAAAGTTCAGGTCGACGACGAGGTAGCCGTCGTCGCCTCCGAGGTCGGCACCCTTGACAGTGTCGAGGACGTACCGGCCGCCCGGGTACGTGGCGCCGTCGGCTCTGGTGTCGCGGATCGGGAGGAAGATTCCGCCGCCATAGCTGGCCAGCCACCAGACGTCCAGATCGCCGATCCCTGGCAGGTGCACCACGCCGGCCCGCTCGAACGGCACGACCCCATCCGTTCCGGTGCTGACCTCGATCCTCGCGGCGGCCACCCTGGTGTCGACTTCCGCATGAAAGCGCAGTGCCGGGTCGTACGGGGCGACAGGGACGCCGTCGAACGCCACCCGGGCTGCCGGGGGCACTGGTGACTCCGGGTGCGTCGCGAGCAGTTCGTTCCTGGCGGCCTGCCAGGCCTGGTGCGCTATGGCGGCATCAGGAGCTGCCCGGACCTCGGCATAAATCGCGGCAACCCGCCGGCGCCAGTCCAGCAGCGACGTCGCGCTCACCATACGACTCCCGCTAGTTCGTCAGCGCGAAACGCTGCTCCGTCCGGCCCGCGATGCACAGCGCCAGCCCGAGCACTCCGACGTCCCGCAACGTCAGGTCGGAGAGCCCGGCGGAGGTCCATAGCCAGATTACGATCTCAGCGAGCAGCAGGGCCGCCAGCCCCGCGGCCACGCGCGACGCGATGCCAGCGACCAGGGCGACGGCGAGCAGAAGCAGCACCCAGCCGTGCGCGAGAACAAGCGCGATGGCAAAAGCGGAGGCGGCATGGACGCCCGGCACATACCCCGTCCACAGCGCGGGCTGGATCAGCTCGTGATAGCCGAACCAGGCGAGCACCAGGCCGAGCAGGACCCGCCCGGCGGTCGGTCCCCAGCCGGCTGCGAGTCCGCCAAGCCGGTCGCCCAGCCGGGCGGCGGCGCCGCGGGCGGTGGCCTCGGCCGGGCTTTCGCGAGTCGCGGTGCGCGCCGGGCCCGGTCGCCGGCCCACCGGCGGGTTGCTCCGGGCGGTCACTCGACGATCCTTCCCTGCGCGTCGGTCACGACGAGTCCGTCGTCGCCGAGGTTGTAGTCGCTGGCCCCGGAGTCGTCGCCCATGCTCGCCTCGACCACGTAGACGCGCGTGCCGCCGCGATACAGATGCGGCGACCCCGCGGGCTGTCCGTTGGCGCCCGCGGTGACCAGCAGACCGCCCGCCTGGCTGCGGACCGTGATCGATAGCCCCGTCAGCGCGGCCTTGCCCGCCGCCGTCGGCGTGCCTGGCCATATCTGGAACGCGTACTGGGCGTATGGCTCCGACGAGAGCAACGGGCCGGGCGAGCTGGCTGAGCTGCCTGCGCCGCCCGTCGGCGCGGCAGAGTTGTTACTGCCGGCGGTGGCGGACTTGGCGTTCGGGCTGGCAGCGGCCTGCGCGGTGGAACTTCCGGCCAGCGAGCCGGGAGTCGTCGCTCCGTGGTAGGTCGACCAGCCGTGGTTGGCTAGCAGCACGCCGACGATTGCGGTGGCACTCAGCACTGTTAGCCCGCGGGGACCGACCGGGCCGAACCGGAAGCTCACTGCCTGACTGCCCGGGGTGCTGTGCGCTGCCCGGCCAGCTGCGGGGGTGGTGCTGGGGGCCGGCGCGCTGTCACGAGGCCCGCCTCCGCAACGATCGGGAACGCCGCGACCGGAGCAAATCCAGCTGCTTCACACAGCGTGGTCCAGGCAGCCATGGAGATCGGGCGCTCCTGGACTCTAACCAGGTAGCGCACGGCATTCTTGGCGATGCGCCACCAGCCACCCGGTCCCCTTCTTGCTAGCGTCCCGAGCTTCGCCCGGATGATCTCCCGATCCCGGGCTGAGCTGCCGCGGCCGAGCATCATGTCGGCGATCACGAGGCGACCCCCTGGCCGCAGCCAGTCGTAGCAAGCCCGGACCAGTCTGGCCTTGTCGGGGTCGCGCAGGTGATGCAGCGCGTAACTGGACACTATCAGGTCAAACCTGGCCGGTTCGAGCGCAAGCTTCTCAATCGGCACCGCGACTGCCGTGACCTTCCGCAGGCCCTGGCGTCGCGCCTCGGCCTGCAGTCGGTCCGCCATCGCCGGGCTGACGTCCACCCCCAGTACTGCAGCGCCCTGGGCGGCCAGCGGAAGGCTGATCTGACCGGTGCCGCAGCCGAGATCCAGCACGGCGTCATCCGGCCGCACGGTGGCTGCGGCGAGGACCGCGGACGTGACATTGCTGAGGGCAGGCGAGGAATGCTGATCCCAGGTGCGGGCACGTCGCGACCAGACGTACCGTTGCCAGCGAGCTCCGCTCACCGTCAGCGGATGGCGGTCGGGCGGTGTCCGGTTATCGGGATCCTCGTTAACTGCCATTCTGGCAGGCTAATAAGCGCAGTCAGACAGGCCAAGCTCAGGAGATTCAGATTCGGCCAGATTCTAGTTCAGAACTAGTTAACATCAGCGTTTTTAATGAAGACTTCATTAAGGTCTGCGGACTTGCAGAGAATATTGTCAGGCGCGCCCCGGGCTGACCGCGCCGCTCGCCATCGTCGCAGGCGAGCGTTCCGCGCCGGCCGTCCGGTGCACGGTCACGCGATCCGGCTGACCCTTGTCTTTGCGGCCGTCGCGGTCCTGCTCGCGGGCGCCGGTTACGCGGTCAGGCAGCTGACGGCTCCGCCGGGCCAGCACCCGGCGGCCAGCAAGCCAGCGGCCAGCAGGCCAGCCGCCGCCCGCGACAGCCCTTCACCGGCAGCGTCTCCGCGGCCAGAGGGCCAGGCCGGCGATTTCCAGGTAGCTGAGCAGTCGTTCATCTTCACCGAGTCCGGTGACGGACTCGGGACGCGGATCCTGCCGGTCCTGGTCCGCTATCCGGTGAGCGGGCAATCCGGCGAGGCCAGTCCGGCTGCTGCGGCGGGAGCCGGCGAATTTCCGCTCGTGATATTCGCTCCGGGTTTCCTGCAGTGCGGTGTGGTATACAGCGACCTGCTGACGCAATGGGCTAGCGCGGGTTACGTCGTTGCTGTCGTCAATTTTCCGGAGACGAATTGCCATACGCCGAATCCGAACGAGTCTGACCTGATCCACCAGCCCCGGGATGTGGCGGACGTCATCAGCCGTCTCGACGGACTGTCGGAACACGGCCGGGGTCCCCTGGCCGGCCTTATCGCTACCTCCAGGGTCGCCGTGGCTGGGCATTCCGACGGGGGCGACACCGTCGCGGCGATGGCCGCCATGAGCTGCTGCAGGTATCCGGGCCTGCGGGCGGCGATCGTGCTGTCCGGAGCCGAATGGCCAGCCTTCGCCGGCCGCTGGTTCGGCGCGCCGACTCCGCCGATGCTGTTCGTGCAGGGCAGCGCCGACACGATCAATCCGCCCGCCGCCAGCATGCAGATGTACCAGGCAGACACCACAGGGATCAGGTACTACCTGGATCTTTACGGCGCGCAGCACCTTCCTCCCTACGAGGGCGACCAGGCCCCCGAGCCGATCGTGGCACAGGTGACGATCGGCTTCCTCGACCAGTACCTGGCCGGAAACGGCGACGAGGCCAGCGAGATGGAAAGTGCCGGTAATGTGCCCGGCGCCGCCCATCTGGTCAGCGGCGGCGCGCAGCCGTAGCGGGCACTCGGCCTGCGGCGGCTGGTGGACGCAGGTCGTGCAACTCGGGCAGGCTTGGAGCTATGGACCGGACGTTCACCCTGGCGGAAGCCCGTGACCTTATGTCAGAAGTCCGGGACAGAGCTGACGAGCTGATCGATGTGCGGGCCAGCCTGGTCGAGCTCCAGGCTGCGCTAGCTACCGGGATCAGCTCCGAGCTTGGCGGCCTGCCCGAGGCGAAAGGGTTCCAGGCCCAGCTGAGCGAGCTGGTCAGCTGGTTCAGCGCCGCGGGACTCGAGGTCAAGGGCATCGCACCGATACTGCTGGATTTCCCCTCCGAGCTGGCCGGGGAGCCGGTGCTGCTGTGCTGGCTGGAGGGCGAGCGGGAGCTCGGCTGGTACCACCCTGTGGCGTACGGGTTCGCCGGCCGGCGTCCCATTCCGGCCGGCCATCTGCCATAGCCCAAGCCGTGGTGCCGATACCGAGCCCGACAGCAAGCAGTCTGCCCGCTCGTTATCGAGTATGTGTTTGAATAATGTGGTGGAGCAGGAGAGTGGCAACCGGTGGCCTGGCTTTCCGCAGGAGTGCCGGAGTCACCATCCGTGGCGGCCAGGCAGCGTCACGATCTCCTGGGAGCCCTGCGACTGCCCCGCCAGCCAGGCCGCGCGCGGAGGTCACCTCAAGGTGGCGTGCAGCGCGCCAGGTTGCACGGAGGTCTGGTGGGCGCCCCGGCATCAGCGCTTCGGGTACGACTGGCCGAGGGTCCTCGGGCATCACCACCCGGGTCACTAGCGTGACGGGCTGGCGCTGCTACTCCACTCCGGTTCGCAGGGCGAAAACACGCTCGGCGTTGTGCTGGAAGAGGTCCGCCTTCTCTGCCAGGGAGATCGGCAGGTTCTCGTGCGCAGTCACCTCAGCCGGGGCGTACTGGTAGGGGTAGTCCATCGCATACAGGACCCTGCCGGGGCCGAGGACTTCGCGGCAGAACATGATGGCCGGTGCCCAGGCCATGCCGCTGGTAGTGACCCAGATGTTGTCACGCAGGTACTCGCTGGGCTTGCGCTTGATCGGCTTCATCGACTCGTATCGCTGTGCGCGCACCGTCGCCGCGTGCATGTAGTCGGTGCGGTAGAGCCAGAACGGCAGCGCCTCGCCGAGGTGACCGACCACTAGCTTCAGCGCCGGGAAGCGGTCGAAGACCCCGGCAGTGATGATCCGCAGCACGTGCATGCCGGTGTCCACCGCGAAGCCGTAGATCGCGCCGTCGAGACCTGCGTCGAGCAGGGGGCCGATCATGTTCCGGGGCGGAGTGCTGGGGTGCAGGTAGATGGGCGTGCCCATGGCCTCGGCGGCCTCGAAAATCGGCCAGAACTTGGGGTCGTCCAGGTAGTCGCCGTGGGTGTGGGCGTTGATGATGACGCCGTTGAAGCCGAGCTCGTCGTGTCCGCGCTCGATCTCGCTGGCGGCTGCCGCAGGGTCCTGGGGGGCGATGGCGGTCAGGCCGCTGAACCGGTTCGGATAGCGGCGGCACGCCTCAGCGAGCTGGTCGTTGGCCAGCGTTGCCATGGCGACGGCGTCGCCGGGGCTCAGCACCTGGGTGCCTGGCGCAGTCAGCGAGATGACTTGCCGGTCGACGCCTGCAGCGTCCATGTCGGCGATCCGGTCCTCACCGAGGTCCTGCAGCCGATCGAATACGAACTTACTGCGCTCTGTCTTGCCGGCAGTGTAGAAGCCGACCAGGCTGATGAATCCGGGGTCGTCGTAGCTGCCGGTCTCGATCATGGTGCGCCAGGTCGCAATCAGCTCAGCCGGCGCGAAAGCCTCCTCCGTCGCGATCCGGAGGTAGCCGCGGTCGCCTGGCGCGAGCGAGCCGTCAGGAAGCGTGTCAGCGGTCATGCGCGGCCTCCTGTCTGAGGTGGCAGTACGTACGCTAGGCGCACTCGCCGTTTCAGGCGATGGCACATTCCGCCTCGCGGAATCCTGGGCTCCCGGCGAGGACTTCGCGCGCCGCGTGACCCGCCCGGGCGCGAAGCTGCCGTCACTACGACACGAGGCGGGCCTCGTGCGCCCGAACCGGCGGCGGTCACGACATTGCCGGCCTCACCGAATTGTGCCCACAGCAAACCGGAGTGCGAGTGCGCGTCCCGCCCGGTGCAATGGCGTGGGACAACGCGTGCCGGCCGCGAGCCGGCTTCTGCTCAAGTCCTTCTCGACGAAGCGCGCGTGTCCCGTGAGCTATCGACGACGTGCGATCGGAGGCACCGATGACGGCCAGCAGCAAAGCTCTCGCGCAACGGACCGTGACCGGAGTCGTGGCCGGGATGGTCGTGGCCGTGGCAGCCGCTACCGGCGTCGGGTTCTGGCTGAGTTACGACGGGCTGCATGCATTCGCCGTCCACGCCGGGCTGTCCGGCCCGGAAGCGTGGGCGTGGCCGTCGAGCGTTGACCTCTTCATCGCGGCCGGGGAGGCCGGGGTCACGATCTCGGCGCTGCGCCGGCGAAAGGACCCGGCAGCCTGGGCGTACCTGGCGCTCGGATTCGCCGCGTCCGTGACCGCCAACGTGCTGCACGTCGACCCTGCCGGGCTGCGCTGGACACACTACGCGGCGGCCGCAGTTCCTCCGATCGCCGCGATGCTCGCGCTTGCCGCACTGATGCGCCAGGTCTACCAGCTGGCCGTGGCCCGGCATGTGGCCCTGCAGAAGGCCGCGGCCGCAGCGCAGAAGGCCATCCCGGACCGGCCGAGCGGGCGCACGCCAAGGCCCGCCGCCGGTACAAAGGTGCGCACGGGGGCACTACCCAGCGAAGAATCGATCCGCAGTGCCCTGGCTGCCGACCCGGGAATGACCACCGGACAGCTCGCGGCCATCACCGGGCTGTCGGACTCGACCGTCCGGCGTGTCAGGGCTCGCTTGAACGGAGCGGCGGCCGCGAGCACCTACCCGGCGATCAATGTGCCAGGCGGGAGAATTACTCCCGGCGCGAATGGCTACCCGAAGCCACGAGAACCCGTTGGGTAGCGCTGTCAGCTGCCGGGTTCGTCGAGATGGACGACGGTGTAGGTATGCGGATCAATGCGCGACGCGTTCTGGGTGAACTGCGCGAAATCTGCAGCGTGCCTGCCGAGGAATGCATCGAAGTCTTCCTGGGAACGCCAGTGGGCATAGTTGAGCATGCGCGTGCCGTCTGTGCTCTTGTGTAACGCTGTCCCGACGTAGCCCGGCTCACTTCTGATCATCTCGGTGAAGCGAACCCACTGATCGATGAGGGCCTGCTGCTGCTCCGGAGTCGTCTCGAAGACGTTGATCAGCGTCACGAAGTTGTTGTCCCTGGTAATCAGCATGCCCTTCTCCCTCTGATCGTGGTCAGGAGACCAGGATGCCCGCCCTCTAGGGATTGGCGTCAACGCCATTCCGGGATCTCAGGAACCAGGACCTGGGCCCTCAGGTCGCCAAATGCCTGCCAGTCCGGGGAAAGCGTATGTCAGGACCCCCGGACTGGCAGCGGCAGTCACGCCACCGGAGACGACTTACGGCTCCGGTGTCTCGGCGGCTTCCTTTGCTGCGGCACGGACGCGGGCAAGCCCGGCTGCCGTCTCCCGCATGAAGTCATGGCCCGAGGCCAGGCCAGCTCGGTAGTGCTCGCAGAGCACCTCGCCGCACTGCGGCTCCGTGCAGGTCTCGAATCTGTGGCCTACTGCAGTTGCGTAATCGGTCATGCGTACTCGCCTCCCAAAGGCGGCTCTTCCGCGATCCCCCCCGGGAGCGCAGTACCAGCTCTGGGGACGATTATCGCGAAAGCAGGGCGGCTGCGCCGGCATTTTGGCCCGTCGATCATCTACGGTGCTAGTGATGAGGGACTTCGACCTGGCGGCGCTATCTGAGGCGCTCGACGCGAAGCGCTCCGACCTGGGCCTGACCTGGCAGGAGCTCGCTATTCAAGTGACCGACAGGCCGTCTCGCGGATCGGACCGAAGAATTGCGGCGTCGACGTTCAAGGGCATGTCCCGGCGCGGCGCGGTCAGAGACACGGTGGTGCTGCAGGCGCTGCGCTGGCTCGGTCGGACTCCGGAGAGCTTCGTCCCCGGGCTGCACGAGATGTTCGAGCTCCCGATTCCCGACGATGACACCGGTCGGCCCGCGCTCGACACCCGAGCGATTTATCAGACTCTGAACGACAAGCGAGCCAAGGAGGAGCTCACCTGGCGCGACGTCGCCGACCAGCTTGGTGCGGGCTTCAACCCGGGGATGCTCACCCGGCTCGCTGGCGGAACCCACATCGGGTTCCCGCGGGTCATGAGGATCTTCCAATGGCTGGAACGCCCGGTCGCGGACTTCATTTGTGCTATTCCGGACGAAGCCGAGTGATCAACCATCGAGTGGCCCGCGCCGGCGGTGCCGCGCCTGACGCCGCAATTGCTTGCGGGTGACTAGGGCGGCCGCGAATCCCCAGAAGGGGTGAATCTGCCTGCCCGGCACGGTGCGGCGGCCACTGAGCGGACACGCGCTCGCATCGGCGCGGCGGCCTGCCCGATGATGAAGCGCATGAACAAAACGCAAGGCGTCGTTGCCCGATTCCAGGCAACCCGGGTGGCAGGTCACCCGGGTTGCGTGATTTTGGCGGCCGCCAGGGCCTCAAGCGCGTTCCCGGCGCGCTGCACGTTCGCCGCGAAGTTCTCCGCCCGCCGCCGGGCGGAGGTCGCGATCTGCAGCGACGCCTGCTGGGCATCCGGCATGGTCAGCAGCCGCGCGTAGCACGTGACACCCGCGACCAGGTCCTGTTCGTCGACGGCGGCGGCGAACGGCCGGTTCCGCGGTGAACGCTTGTGCCGCGGATCGAGCACGATGGCCGCGGCGGTCAGGTCGGGTATCTCAACGCCCGCGTAGGCGTCGATCGGCAGTTCTTCGCGGCCGGGGATCATCTCCAGCGCGATGAGCGACGCCCCGGCCGCGGTGACCAGCGAAACGGTCGCGCCGGTCTGTTCCCGTAGTTCCTGAAGCACGCGGTTCGCGCCGGTGCGGATGCCGTCGAACGGGTGCGCCGGGCTGCCGAGCCGCAGCACGTGCGCCGACACGGCCCAGCGGCCATCGGCGCGCAGCTCAACCGCCTTGTTCTGGCGCAACTGGACCAGCAGCCGGAAGACCGTGGTCCGGGGTATGGCCGTGATCTCGGCCAGGCTTGACACCTGACGGCGCTCATCCGCGGCGGGCAGCGCGCGCATGATGCGGAAGCCGCTTTCCAGGACGCCACGGCCGCCCGGCGGGCGGGCCGGGTGCGGGCCGGACACCGCGCCGGCGGCGCTGTTCTTCTCTCGGTCAGCAGCCAATGGCCCTCCCTCGTCAGCCAAGGGCCCTCCCCCGTCGTCCGGCTTGAATCCGGTTCCAGCTTCCGGGTGACTAGGGCGGCCGCGCAATCCCCCGGAGGGGTGAATCCGGCACGGTGCCGCGGCCACTGAGCGGACACGCGCTCGCATCGCCGCGGCGGCCTGCCCCATGCTGGAGCGCATGAACAACACGCAAAGCGTCGTCGCCCGGACACCAGCGGCGCCGGTGACGGCGAAGGACATCGACCGGCTCCGCCGGCTCGTTTCCGGCCCGGTCCTCGGCCCCGGTGACCAGCGCTACGCCGGGGAGGCGGCGGGCTTCAACCTCGCATTCCGCCATCAGCCAGCGCTGATCGTCGGCGCTGCGAACGCGGGCGACGTCCAGGAGGCAGTTCGGTTCGCCAGAGACCACGGCCTGCCGGCCGCAGTCGCCGCGACCGGCCACGGGCCCTCGATCGTCGCCGACGGCGCGGTCCTGATCACTACCAGGCGTATGACGGGCATGACGGTCGCCCCGGCACGCCGGGTCGCCCGGACGGAAGCCGGCGTGCTGTCCCGGCAGGCGGTCGACCAGGCCGCGGCGGCGGGCCTCGCCCCGCTCGTCGGATCGTCGCCGACCGTCGGGGTGGTCGGCTACACGCTCGGCGGCGGCCTGAGTGTGACCATGGGCCGCGCCTACGGCTGGGCGTCCGACCATGTCCGTTCGCTCGACGTGGTGACCGCCGACGGCGAGCTTCGGCATGTGTCTCCCGAATCCGGTCCCGACCTGTTCTGGGCGCTGCGCGGCGGGAAGAGCAACTTCGGCGTCGTGACGGCCATGGAGTTCGGCCTGTTTCCGGTAACGCGGCTGTTCGCCGGCGGCCTGTTCTACTCCGGCGAGCACACCGCGGCCGTACTGCACGCCTTCCGGGAGCTGACGAGCCTAGCGCCGAACGAGCTGACCAGCTCGGTGGCGCTGCTCCGGATGCCCGACCGGCCGTCGATCCCGGAGGTCATCCGCGGCAAGCTGACGGTGAACGTCCGCTTCTCTTACCTGGGCAGCGAGGCCGAGGGCGCCAGGCTGGTCGCGCCACTGCGGGCCGCGGCTCCGGTACTGGCCGACACGGTCCAGGAACGAGGCTATGCCACGTTCGACGTCATCAGCCCCGGCCCGACCGAGCCGACTCCGTCCTTCGACCGCATGGTCCTGCTCGATGATCTGGCCCCGGCGACGGTTGACGCGCTGGTTCGGCTGGCCGGCCCGGACGCCGACACGCCGATCACGGTGATCGACATCCGCCAGCTGGGCGGAGCGCTCACGGCGCCTGCGGGGCAGCCGAGTGCCGTATCCCGGCCGCGCCCCGGCTTCGTGATGTTCGCCCTCGGGGTGGCGCCGGTCGAGAAGGCCGATGTCATGTGGAAGGCCGGGCGGGATCTGCTCGACGGCCTTCGGCCGTGGCTCAGCGACCGCAAGCACGGCAATTTCCTCACTGCGCCGGACGCATCGGTCGAGCAGACCCGGCTCGCCTTCGACGAGGCGGACTACGCCCGCCTGCAGGAAATCAAGGCGGCATACGATCCGGACAACATGTTCCGCGTCAACTACAACATCCCGCCCGTGCGATGAGCACTATCGAGCGCCCTATGCCGCCTTTGAATGCCGACGAGCGCACTACGCTCGAAAGCTGGCTTGACTTCCACCGTGTCACTCTCGCCATGAAGTGCGATGGACTGGACGACGGGCAGGCTGCCTCCGCTTCCGCGCCGCCGTCTGTTCTCACGCTGACCGGGCTTGTCCAGCACATGGCTGAGGTGGAGCGGAACTGGTTCCGCCGGGTGCTCGCCGGAGAGCAGGCTCCGCCCATCTACGACCCGCGGGCTGACCCGGATGGTCCCGACGGCGGCTTCGAGATTGCTGGCGGTGCCGCGTTGTGCGATGCGCTTGCCACCTGGCGCTCGGAGATCGATTGTGCCCGCAAGATCTGCGCTGAGCGGGACCTGGCCGGCACCGGCCGCTTCATGGGGCAGGACGTCAGCCTGCGGTGGATCTACGTCCACATGATCGAGGAGTATGCCCGTCACAACGGCCATGCCGATCTGCTGCGGGAGCGAATCGACGGCGCTGCCGGCGTATAGCGCAGGGTCAGGCACTGTGCGCGCCATACAGCTCGGCCTTGGATGCCCCCAGTACCCGCTGCCGGGTCCGTGGTCGGACAGTCGGCACGTTCCGACGTGATCAGCGCTGGAACGGCGGTGCGGGGCGAAGCCCCTTGAAGGCCTGGTCGACGAGTGTGTCGGTGAAACGGCGGTTGAGCGGCTGGCCGCTGACGAGCAGGCGGAAATAGAGCGCTCCGTAGAGCTGGTCGAACAGGACCTCTTCGTCGAAGTCAGTGCGGAGCTCGCCTCGGGCCATACCGCGCCTGACTATGGCGCGCGCCTGGTCGCGGCGCGGGTTCATGTAGCGATCGGCGAAGGCGTTGCGCAGCTCGGCGTCGCTTTGCGCTTCGAAGACGACGCCGGTCAGGGTGTGCCGGATGCGGGGACGGCTGAACACGCGCGCGACCGCGCGGAGCTGGATGCGGAAGTCTTCGATCGCTGACCCGGTGTCGGGAAAGGGCGCGGCTGTGTCGATCTCGGCCATCACCGCGTCCATTGCCAGCGCGCCCTTTGTCGGCCAGCGCCGATAGATCGTTGCTTTGCCCCGCATTTGGCGCTTTGACCCGGCATTTCAGGATTCCTACTCGTTATCATCGCCTCCCTCGTCGCTGGTCTCGAACTCGGTAGCCGGCAGAGCCGAGACCCGCACGCTGCACTCGATCCGGCGCGGTCCCGCTTCCCGGTGAGGCGGCCCGTCTTCGATGAGGCACCTCGGTAACACAGGTAGCCAGGGTCGGCCGGGTACCCAACGTCGAAGCCGGTGATCACCCACTGGA